>Ga0209337_1000666_pt1 | contig 27721 bp, 16 predicted proteins | sample LinPmetageLP53_FD_184044 | JGI IMG/M metagenome (GOLD analysis project Ga0209337, IMG submission 184044) | Marine viral communities from the Pacific Ocean - LP-53 (SPAdes) (version 2) | ecosystem: Environmental > Aquatic > Marine > Oceanic | place: Pacific Ocean | collected 2010-02-08 | reverse complement strand
ACTTATTCCAACACAGCTGCCATCATCTGCTTCTGCCCAAGGGTTATAGTTCGGTGCTTCAGGATCGATGCAACCGAATATAGGATACTCACAACTACCATCATTGAAGTTTGCTTCAGGAACAAAGTTTAAAGCTAGTAAGTCAGTACAACCAGGTACAGTATCTATAGGTGCTTCACAATCCCCTTCATCATAATTAAACTCCTCACAATCAAAGTAAACTGGTACTCCGTTGTAGGTGTAAGCACCATCATCACACCAGCCATCTCCTAACCAACCCGACACCGCTGTAACGTCAGAGCCTAAGCAATCATACAAAGTGTCTTGAGCGTTTAAGCTTCCAGACATAATTAGTAATAGTAAAAGTATTTTTCTCATATATATTTAATTTAACAGTTCCATCTTCTTCTTGCAGCCTTACCTCTCTCACCAGTCCAACCTCTCGATCTAGCACAGAAAGATTTCTTACGACCTGCAGCTTTACTACCTGGTTTAGCTTTACCAGTAACTGGTGCTGATAAGGTACTACCAGGATTTTCTCTTTTATATGCGGCTCTACCTTTAGCTGTCATACCAGCGCCTTCGTCGGCGTGTAGAAAGTGTCTGTCTTTCCCTCTAGTAGTTTTTCTTAGTTTATTGAACGGACTTTCTTTAGTTCGATCTTCACCTGGCCCACCACCTTGAGTAAAAGTTCTACGCCTACCACAGCTAGTAACTTTGAACGGGTTTCCACCTTGTTTGTATGCCATAATTATTTCTTAGGTACACAGTTAGGCACCGTTCTTCCACCTTTCTTTTTCATACCAACCATCTCGTAGCCAGTCCAACACGGGCCTTTTTTACTTAAAGGACTGTGATCATATCCCTTTTTTTTAAGCTCAACATGCTCTTTATGGGTGTTAGCTTTCTTCTTGTCATACATGTCGTGAGGCTTAAAGCCTTTCATTTTAAATGGCATATTTTATTTTTTAGCAAACTTCTCTACGCCTGAGATTCCAAATGAACCTAACACAACCCAAACAAAAGAGTTGTAGACATACTCGTTTATTATTAAATCACTCCCTACCCAACCTGTAACTAGATCAGCTATCATTATAAGGCACATAATAGCGAAGGCTATGAATCCTACTATAGCCTTCTCATTCCAATTGTTATCGTTCTTAAATATTTCCATATTTATTTTTCAAATGACAATAAAAGAGTTATAGGCGTAGTGTTATACACAAGCTTATCATTTGTGCTAGCATTAGCTAAATTGCTTTCAAGAGTTACTTGTGTAGCTGAATCAACTGTTTTTACAGTACCAAGAAGAAGATTATCTTCATCTCTTAGAACGTCACCTGGAGATAAAGCTTTAATAGCGTCGACACCATCTACAGTTAAGATTGGGCTACTTGTTGACATAGTACCATTTATAGCCATTGTAGAAGCTCCCCAGTTGTGACTTCCTTCTTTGGATATGTTAGCTACATATATCTTATCATACCCAATATTTGTACCACTATCAGGTTCACCTGTTAAAACTAATCCAGAGCTATCTTGACCTCCACCAACATTAGCAGCCCCACCGTTTACATTATTAACAGTTACGATATTACCGATAATCAAATCTCCATCATTTGTGGTGGCACTGGTGTCAACAAAACTTTTACCTATTATATTGGGAAACCAACTGCTAGTAAAAGTATCAACCGCGCCAGCTCCACCACCTAAAGTGCCTGGTGCTTTACCAAGGTAACTTTTAGCCCAGAAAAGCTCAAAATCCGGTGGCGCGGTGTATGCTCCATTTTTTCCTGCATAACGAATTGTCATACTCATTAATCTTGCTGAACCCTTAGGTATATCAAAGCCATGCCAATCACTTAGTATCTCTGCATCACCGATATTACCTCCAGCTAAAGCTGCCACGTCTATAGTGGGTTTTACTTCTACTGTAAAATACTTTCCCATTTTATTTTTATTTATTACTTGTTTATAATTATAATATTACACACTACGTAAACAGTTTACTGGTGTGCATAACATTTCTTGTTCTTGTTCTCTGTTTTATTCTTACATCTTTTACCTGAGCTAGTTGTGCCTTTACATTTATATTCTTTAAGCCCATCACCATCATTATCACTACCATCTTTAAACGGTCTGTGATGTACGCACTTACCACCTTTCTTTTCAACAGTCATACTACACCTGCCACCACTTGATCTAGTAGCAACACATCTATGTTTCTTACTGTTAACTTTTTTCTTGTCTTCCTTCTTCTGATCTTTAACCTGCTTTCTAGCATCATCTACCTCAGCGTCTCTAACGTTAAGATCCCACTTGTTCCAACCCATTACTAAAGCAACGCGCTGCCACATTTCATGATCACCAACAAAAGCTTCTCTAACATTAACCATCTTAGCTCGCATCCTATCTAGCGGAGCATTTGTTACGCCCTCAACAACTCCAGTAAATACATTCCAAGCTGGATTGTTAATACCATGACCCATTTGATCCATAATATCTTTATTGAAGTCGTAACTTTTTATAGCACCAATTATCTTTCTAACCTTACTACCTATTGGTGGAGATAAGTTAATCAACTGTTGCATTATTTTAGAGTAGTCCTTCTGACCGTAACCTTTACCAAGTTCTTCATGAGCCTGCATTAAAGTATTTTTAGCAGCTGAAACTAAAGCGCCATAAACACCAACACCTCTAAGTAAAGTATCTAACATACCATTAAGAACTCTCTGTTCTTTCTTATCTCTGTTCTTATCTTCTTCATCATCACCAAACATTAGGAAAGCTAAACCAGTTTGAAGTGTACCGAATATAATATTCTGTATAGCACCGTAATATAATATTCTAGAGACGTTAGCCTTAGTATCACCTCTACGGTTAATGATGTCAGACAAAGCTTTCTTAGTTAATCTAGTATATTGCATAGGTGTATTAGCCCAAGCAAGTATTAATCTACCTAACGAGGAAGCTTGTTGCATTGATATAAGATCAGGCCGAGAAGACTGCTGTGTTTCTTCTGCTATCTCTTGGAAATCTAAGAAGGCTTGGTCTTGAGCTTCAGTCTTAGACATACCTTGCTTAATTAGTTTCTCAACTCTATTTCTATAGAATGTAGAACCACCCATAGCGATAGCAAAACTATCCATCATCTTAGTAGGTATAAAACCTTTTTCTAATAAATACTTAATTACAGCTTCTGTTTTATTTTTCCCTTGAGCAAACGCATCTGTTAGCTCAGAAGCTGATACATCTATTTTTAATCCAGCACGTCTTTGTTTTAACATGTCTGAATTAAACAGATATAAAAAGTCAGCCCAAAATTGTTTTTGATTAGCAAAAGCTTTTGAAGCTTTAAATATATTGTTATCTTCAAAGTTAAGGAAGTTAACCATAGATAAACCTTGAAGCCCAGCTGATCTCATGTTAAAGAACATCACCGCACTAACAGCTCCGTTAACCCAGTTTAAGAACTTATTCTCTACAGAAGTTCTACCACTAGGCCTGTTGCTACCAGTCCTCATCCTGTACAGCATATCTTCTAAAGCTTCTCTAAAGTTAGAGCCATATATAGCTTCTATCTTGTTTAAGTTTTCTTTAGAAAATATTAGATCTGCGTTCTCTTGCCATTCAGCTAGAAACTTTTCTCTGTTTATAGTCTCAGCTACCGTATGTAAATCACTACCCACATTTTGAGTTATCCAGTAATCTTTAGGTTTTACATATCCTTCTTCGGTTCTAGTTATATTACTAAGTACATCAGCGAAAGCTATTAACTCAGGGTTGTTAGCTACGTGGTCTACTAATAATTGATTCTGAGCTTCTGACAAACCTGGTACATCGAAGCCAGCTTGATTCCAAAGATAAACTCTTATAGCGTTGTCAACAGTAAACTCTGTATTGGCTACTTTATCGTTAAGAGATTTTACCACGTTAGGAAATTGCTTCTTCAACGCCGTATACTCTTCACTCATCTTTTGTCTTAAAGAGTTTAACTCTTTAGTGCCTTTAGCAAATGGTGTAAACAGGTTATCTTTAAACCACTGCATATCTTTATTACCACGTTCACCCTTACCTAAGAAAGCATACACTAATCCTTTTAAATCTTCAGCAGAAGGTGGAACAAAGAATCTTAGTTTAAACCTGTCGCGCTTAGCACCACGTAGTTTAGCGTCAATGTCAGATATTTCTATGTTAGCATCAACACCTTTACTACGTTCAAGCATATCATTGAAGTCTTGACTAGCTGACTTACTAAACTTAACTTTAGCTTGTACTACTTTAGACTTAATATCTAGCTGATCTAGTACTTTCTTTACAGCTTCAACGTTAGGTAAAGCGTCATCAACAAAATACATATCGTTGTAACCCTCAGCAAACTTCTGTAACATCCACTCACCTTTAGCAGAGCCTTCGCTCTTACCTAATCCAGTTATATTTCTAAGAGGTAAATTAATACCTTTAGATTTAAGCCACTGTTGAATAGGTCCAGCAGAGGCTTGCTGTCTAGCTGTTAATACAAATACGTTTTTATTACCGTACTTCTCTATTTGATTCCTCATCTTTTGAAGTAGTGGTCCTTCTTTACCGCCACGCACATTTGCAAAGTCGGAGAAATCAAAAGTCCAACCAGCATCAGCGTAGTCTGGACCTTTAATTGGCCACTCTTCACTGCTTATCTTAGCTGTCTTACCAGTCTTTGGATCAGTTGCTACAACAAAGTTCTTACCTCCTATAATTAAGGTTTCGTCAAAGTCAAACGTTGACATACCTTTAGACTTGGAATACTTAACAGATACTTTCTGTATTAACTGCGCGCCTTTTTGACCTACCTCTGTTGTATTCAACAGGTTGCTAGCCTTAACAAAGTCAGCTCCTATTACCTCGCCGGTTTTTACGTGAACTAAAGGTGCTAAGTTGTTTTCACCAAGGGTTTGCTTATTAAAATATCTTTTCCAGTTAGCATCACCTTCTTTAAAACTAACAGGTAAAAAATCTCTTAAACCATTTTTAATCAATACTTTGTCCATGGTTTTAGGTATAACAGCTACTTCGTAACCGTCCCAAAAGTTTTTAGATATTTTACCGTCATTAACATACGCAGCAAACAACTTTAATATCATAACATTAGTAGGTATCATATGCTCATACTCAGTTAACCTACCCATGTCTTTAGGATTTATCTTATCTATACCCTCGGCTATGTAAGTTAAATTAGCAGCGCGCTTCATAGGTGAAAGCATATTAGATCCAAACATCTTACCTAGCATTAGTAAGTCACCGTAGTCTAATTCACCATTCTTTATTTTGTCCATGTAAAAGTCCATGATCATAGTGACAGCTTTTCTAGCTTCTAAAGCTTGCTTAAGTCTACCATCATAATCTTTATCTTTTACAGCGTCCTTAGATTTCTCTTTAAACGTTTTGGTATTAATATTTTTAAGCTTGTCCTTATAGTTTTTTATACCCGCTACTCTATAAAAGTCTTCAACGTTCTCAAACACTTGACCTCTATGAGTACCTATTTCACCGTCTCCCTCTACAACTACGTAAGCACCGTCTTTAAAAACTACTTGGAATTGTCCAGCAGCTATCTTAGACGAGCTAGCATACATACCTTTATACTGAGTATGAAGTAGCCTTAATATTTCATTTTCAGATAAGTTTAAATCTTCTTTTAAATGGTTTACAAAACTACCAAAACTTGATCTAGCTTTGTTTACTCTAATTTTATCGTTAAAAAAAGCAGCAGCTGTTTTATAACCACCTGGTAATAAGCTGCTAAGTAACTGTAATATACTTTTATCAAGAACATCTTTTTCTGTGGCTTCGTTTATATAGTCAGTTAATCTAATGTCTATGTCTACTACACCTTTTCTTTTATCTTTTTGTTGTTGAAAATCTGTTGAGTAACGTATAATTTTTTTGACAACGTTATTCATTTCAGTGTTATCAAGTATACCGTCGTAAACCTCTTTTATTATTTTCTTTAAACCTTTTTTATCTGTAGCTAAGGTCTCATTACTATTTATTCTATTTAGTACTTGATTATACTTTGATAGAAACGGTTTAACGTTTTCTTTGTTAACACCAATAGCAGATCTAGAAAACTTAATAGTAGGATCTCTATCTATTTGTTTAGCTATCATTGCTAGGTCATTTTCAACCTTGTCTATACCAGCTATGTTTAAGTCTTCAATCTTACTAGCTACAGTTTCATCTTGAATTACAGTAGACACAGCATCGAAAGCTACTTCTGTTATAGTTCTTTCGGCTAGTACATCTTTTCTAGTACCAAGAGTTGATCCACCAACTTCATAACCCAATACTTCTAACATGTTTTTACCTCGATAAAAAGCTAGTATTTTCTCTGCGCCAGGGTAAGGTAGTTTAGTATTTAGCAAAGGCCCAGAATCTCTGTTAGTATCTTTAGGTAACTTACCTTGGCTAATCAACTTGTCAACTTCAGTGGGTTTTGTTATTCTTCTTGACGATGTAAATATTCTTAATTCAGGTTTTACATTACGTTCCATCTGAACTAACACTTCAACCGGGAAGAACTTGTGTATCACAGGCATAAACTTTTCAAGGAAAGCGTCGTAAGCTTTACCTTTACCCATTAAGTCCTGCATAGGTTTTTTAAGATCAGTCTTAAAAGCTTTAGTTAAAGCTTGTTTGAACTGCTTAGTGTTTATGTTAGGTAATTTAGTACCAAAAACTTTCTTAACAGCATTGATAACTTTATCAATCATGTTATCATTAAGCTTTAACTTCTGTCTAAATTTTGATCTCTCTTGCACTTGCTCGTCGTTCAGACCCATTTCATCAATGCGTTGCATTTCGATGTCTGTATCAGCCTCTAATTGAATGACAGGAGCTCCTTCAGATGTTGTTGCATCTACATCTACAGTTTTAGCTGGACCTTTATTTTTATATATAGTATTATATACACGACTAGCCTTGTTAGCTATCTGACTTTGAATCCAACCAAATAAACTGTCATTGCTTTCAGGTTTGAAAGCTTTAATATGAGGTGTTAATTCTGCTAATACATCTTGGACAAAGTCTTGAGGTACAGGTCTGACTTTATATTTAGCAGCTATAAGGTTATCTAAATAACCCTCTTCTTTTATTTTACGAACAACTTCATCTGCTTCCGCTTGATATAAGAAGTTACCCATCCCAGGTTCAGTCATACTCATACCATCACCGTCCACTTGACCTAGTTTATCTATAGGTATTTTAGCATCAGAAGTTGAAAACTTTTTCTTACTACTTTTTTTACCGTCAGCAGCTTCGGCTTTACTACTTTCTAGTTTCGTTCTAGTAACGCGTCTCTTGGTTATCTCCCCTAATATACCTTCCCTGTTAACGTTCTTGTTATATGTTTTTATAAAATCAAAAACATCTTTACCGTTATCTAGTTTTATAGTACTGAATCCAAGTCCAACCCAAAAATCTTTAAACGCTTTAACCATTGGCGAGGCAGCCTTCTCATTTACGTCTTTAGTTTCATTAGCTATTTCCGCAAACATATTAAAGTACTCCTCTAAAGCATCTTTCTTTATTTCACCAGTCTTCTTGTCAAAGTAATCATTTTCTTTTAACTTATGTTCAATCCTATCTAATACATCTTTATTGCCAGAGTCTACTAAGTATTTCTTGAAAGAATCTACAAGAGGTTTCATTGAGGCATTATCTGTCTTAAAATTCTTAGACATTATATAGTGTAGTAGCTCGTGACCTAATACATCTACATTACCAGTCTTTGCAGCAACCTGCTCATTTATGTATATAGTCTTAGTGTCACCATCTAAGAATACACCATCAGCGTTTTTAAATCCTTTTATATTTAAAGCATCAACTTCTTCAGGTGTTTTAAGATATTTTACTTTTAAGTCTTTACCAAATCCTCTCTCACCTTTTCTTTGTTCTATTACCTCTCTAGCTTTGAGTATGTCACCTATTTTATTCTCTACATTTACATTTAAAAAACCATTGTTATAGGTGTTAAGCTTGTTATATAATTTTAATATATTTTCTTTAGCTTCGTCCCTTATCTCAATATCTAAGCTACCATCAAATGCTATATCTCTTTCTTTATTTATCTGATCAACTGTTGAAGCATAATTCTCCATTTCTTTATTCGTCATGCTGTCAAAGGACGATTTTAGAAATCTATTATGACCTTCTATTTTTTTCTTTATTAAATCAACTCTTTTTTGATGATAAGGTTTATCTTTTCCATCAGCGTCTTTAAGAGCCTTTTGAGCTTTTAATAATTGATTAGATAACTGTATACTCTCCCCTTGCCATTGTTTACCGGCTAGTAGTTGTTGTATCTCTGTTTTGGTCATAGGATTGACAGCTCTCATGGTACCTGAAGTCGTACCACCTAGCAAACCACCGACAAGACCTGAGTTTATAGAGTTTCTAAATATATCTTTAAATGTTTTCTCATCTCCATAAATATTCTTATCAACAAGATCTTGCATTACACTAGTTAAACTTTCAGATAAGTATTCACCAGCATACCCACCGGCGTAACCTCTTAAAGCTCTATTTAAAAAACCTCTGTTAAACTCTTTAACCACGTCCTTAGTTGCACCACTTCTTATAAGGCCAGAAGCTTTTTTAAATAAATGAGCTCCTAATAATTCACCTCCAACTTCAGCTCCTACTTTTAAAAACGAAGCTTTTTTAATGACAGCAAGATCCTCTTCAGTCATCTCGCCTGGTTTAAATCTTTCGTAACCTGATCTATATTCTTGACCGTACACGGTTGTACCAATGTAAGCAGCTCCTGCAACTGGGTTTAAAGCTGGTATAAATAGAGAGTATACACTACTAACAGCTTGTTCAGCAGCTAAACCCCCAGCATCTAACACTCTACCTTTTTGTATTAAATCAAGCGGTTCTAACTCTTCACCAGTTTCTTCATCATATTCTTTTCTAGTCATAGTTTCAAGCTTTTCTTTAACTATGTCTATACCCTGCAGCATTATGGCTGTTACTTCACCTATGTCTTCATCTTTCCCCCTAGAAGCATCATGTAGTATTTCATCCCTACTTTTACCTTCCATTAAACCTTTAACTATATCTTCACCTGTCCCTGTGACAAACTCAACACCACCACTTATACCGGTTAAAACACTACCACCTAAACTTGCCATCCAGCTTTTTAAAAAATCAGGTGCTAAAGCGTTTGGCGTTTTCGATTCGTCTATAATGTCGAAAGCTTTATCTCTATTTTTCTCTCTGTCTTCTCTAAATCTTTTTAACTCTTCATCGTAATCTAACTTCTCTCTTTTATATAGCTTATCGTATTCTTTTAGTGTGCTATTATAGGATTCTACTTTACCTTTATAATCAGACAATACATTATTATACTTATTGACCGATCTTTCGTAAGCATCTTGATCACCCATTATTCTAGCTTCATCTATAGAAGCTTTCATATCTTTTAATTGAGCTTCATAGTCAAACTCTTCTAAACCTTTTTTAGATTCAGCTAGCTGAGATTGTAATGACTCTAAATTTTTATACGCTTCTGGTAATTCCGAAGAAGTATCTTCCGATGCTGATTCCGTATCTTGTTGTTGATTGTTTTGAGGCTGACCCGCCTCTTGATCTTGTGCTGCAGTTTCCGATCCCGCAGTCGCACTTGGTGCAGGATCTTGTTGGTTTCCCTGCTCAGTAACCTCTTCCTCTTCTTTCTCTTCTTCCTCTACTGCTTGAGCATTAGTGTTCTTATTCAACCACTCTTTTCCCTTCTCTGACTCTACATTAACATTATATACTGTAGCATCATTGGGAAGTTTAAATTTCTTTCTTACCATTTTGACTGTCTCGTTAGTTACCCGTTGTTAAAAATGTTATCCTATATCTACTGTGTTACCTTGCTCAGCTGCGTTAGCACCTGGGTTATTTTTGTAATATTGATTTTTTATTTCTTCATGTTTTCTATTCCAACCTTGATACATAATATCCGTGTAATAAGTAACTAACATCTCTTCTCTTTCTTCTTTCATTTCATCAGAAGTTATAAACCTACCTAGTATTAATTTCTGATCCTCATCACTCAAAGCGTCCGAGCCTATAATCCCGTCTGGGTTTGCTTCACCAGCTGCTTTCTCGATTTCGTAGGCTTGGTCAGGTGACAGCCCTAAGTCCTCATATCTTACTTGTGCTAAGTAGCCAGAACCCATTAAGTCGTCTTTAAAAGATCTACCTTCTATCATTTCATCATACATTAATGATAGTTTTTTATCTGAAGCTTTTACTATTGATTTAACTTTATTCTTAGCGGATGCAATATCGAATACACTGTTGTGATCACCTTCATCTGCTATGTCAACTAAAGTATTCTGAAGAGCTAATAACTCTGCTTGACTAGTTTGATCAACTCTAAACCTATCAGACATTGCTAAAGCTTCGTCAGCTCCCATAAACTCGTATTCTCCAGTCTCTTCGTTTAACACACCTCTGAACCCCATTTTAGATCCTACTACCTCACCTGCTTCGTTAACATCGTCAGTTATATTGTACGAGTTAGGATCACAATGACCACCAAGCATATTTCTTTCATTAGTATAAGCCTCATCTTGAAGAGCTAAAGAGTACCCATCAGCATTAAATGATTGACCACTTTTATTAGCGTTAACAATTAATGCAGCGTTTTCAACAGAATAATCCTTCATGCTATTATGCTCTTGAGTTCTTTTTTGTAACTCATTCATAACCATAGCTCTCTCCTTTGGATCACCGTTTATATATTTATTTTTTAAATCACCATTTATATCATCGTATAAAGCACTATAGTTTTCACCACTTAATTTACCATCAGAAGCTAATATAGAATTAGCGTTACCTGTAGTGACCTTTTCCCAATGAGCTTCTAAAGATCTCTTCTCGGCTAGAGCCTGCTGCTCTAACGCTTCAGCCTCTGATTGAGCTTGTTTTTGTAACTTCTCCTCTTCAGCTTGTTGCTCCGCTGCTGCCGCTTGCTTCTTAGCTGCCGCGTTCTCAACCTGCTTGTTAAGATTATCAAATAATTCATTACGAGCTTCGTCTACTACTCCACCATAATATCCGCTAGCTTCTCTAGCTCCTTTTACTAATGTTGAATCTGCTGCCATACCTTATCCCATTATCCCTCCTAGTAAAGACCCAGCTGAACTGAGACCACTACTTAGTGCATCCATTTGAGCAGCTTCATATCCAGCTGTTTTTTCTTGAGCTCCAGCATAAGCTGCTTGATCCATACCTAGTAAGCTTGATTGTTTATCCATTTCTCTTTGTTGAGCTGTTTGATCACCTTGAGCAATTAAAGTGTTAACATCTTGTGCACCTTTAGCTTCTTGAGTTTGTAATCTACCAGCCTCTGCCGCTGTCTTAGCTTGGTTTGCAGCTTCCTGCTGACCTATACTAGCAGATGCTTTTTGAGAAGCTAACTGACCTGACTGAGCCATTTGCTGTGCTAATGCAGCAACTCCACTCCCACCAGCGGCTCCACTCATTTGGTCCATTATATTAGCTCTTTGTTGTTGACCCTGCTGGTTTTGCATTTGAGCTTCTTGTTGATTGACTGTTAAATCTTCCATAGTATTTTCCATACCAGCAAACTGGTTAGTCATGCCCGCAAAAGGATTACTAGTATCAGTAGCCTCAAAGGCAGCTCTCTGCTTCTCCATAGCGGCTTTAGCTTTAGCTTGCTCGCGCTCAGCTGCTTTCTTCTTTTTTCTATTACCAAAGTAACTTACACCAGCACCGGCTAAACCGACACCAGCTGCAACAAAACTCATACTATTCTATTTTTAAGTTAATGTTTTCTAATATTTTTATAGGATCACACTCGGGTGGTAGATCGTCATAACTAGCGCAAACAACCTCGTCTTCAACATTTTCAACTGTGCTGTTATCCGTAGCATGTACCGTTGTGAATATACAGTCTTCGTGAACATAAACAACTCTTTTAGTGCCTGGAGTAGTTACACCTTGGTAAGGAGCTCTTATGTGTTCTATACCATTAGGAGTTAATACAGATATATATCCTTTCATTAAGAAAAACGGGTGTTCTTTCTTGTGTATCTTTGTTATAATTAGTTGACCAGCTGGACATGTTAACTCTCTAATGTAACACCCACCAGCGAATGTATGCTTAAGAGGGTTATTCTTTTCTAAGTCATACCCAACGTTATCACTAATGATGTTTACTTCTATTTCTAATTCCTCAACTAAAGATCTAAAATCTTTCCTTCTCTGTATCTCTAATTTATTAGATTCTTTCTGATTATTTATTATACTACTCACATGATTACATTTAATTCATTAATATAATCACAGTTATACTATCTTATTTACTACTCTCAAAGACGTCACAGGCTATAGAGAATATTTCACTTTTAACTTTAGAGTTGTTAGTTATTCTAGCTTTAGCAAAATACCCTAAAGGAGAAGACATATTGACGGCATTGTCTTTACTGAAGAATATAAATTTATCTACAGCTGATTGATTCGTTATACTACCTAAAACGTTAGCGCCTAAAGTTTTCCTATCAGGACTAATGTAAGTAATAGTACCAAGTGGAATCATACTACTTCCGGATAAATCAAAATTACTTTCAACACTCTCATTGTTAGATTGTATGTCACAATAATAAGCAACATCGCCAACCATAGCTGAATCGTTTATATCTTGATTAAAATACAATAATATTTCTGGCATATCATTTTTTATTAAGCATTATTAAAAATCTTACTAATATCCATCGTATAAGTTTGAGGTCTAAGACCATGTCTAGCGGCTGTGATCGTTCCATGTATAGTAGCATAGTCGTTATCTGTACTACCAAAACTTCTACCAATTCGAGCAAAAGCTACAACGTCTACTTGATCTAAATTTTCTTTTGAAGGATCTAAATCAGTTACAGGGGTGTTAACATCTAATCTTGTTTCAAGACTTGGTACGAAACATTCTTTAGGAATTTGATAAGAAGACACAACGCTAGAATCCTGTGACGAATAAATCGGTGTTAAGTAGCTTGTGTTTAAAGAAAACGTTGATGATGACTTATGGACTATAATAGTAAAAGCGATTGTATTCTTCCTTTTATCTAACTTAGACAGCGGTATGCCTCCTCTAATAGTTTTAGGCTTGCCAATAATAGGAATGTCACTTACATTATAGTTAGACATATAACTCCATCCCCCCGGTAAAGATTCAGCTGTAAACTCAATACTCACATTGGGAAGTTGGTAGAGTTTTCTTTTTAATAAACGCCCTATTACTGGGTTGGAAGTTTTATTATTACTATTATCTACTATTGATGTATTAGGTTTTATTGCACTACTAGTCGTTAATACAGTACCAACGCTTGGTCTTATAACGAATTCGAATTCCTTCCACCCAGTTAAACTGCCGCTTAAAGCTTCTACGTCTGGAAATATAAAATCATACTTACCAGATCTAGATATAGTAACCTCTCCTGTAGGCATCTCTGGAATAACACCACCATCTAACTGTATAGCACTTGGGGAAGAACTACCTGATGATCTAGAGGCTCCACCAACAATTTCTACAGTCTTTTTTTCAATAAGTTTTATAGAAAACTTAGCGCCAGGGTCACCTATTACCCTGCAAGTTAGTCTATCATTTTTAGAAACACCAGAGCTAGGTATTATCATTTCTGACGAATTATTTCTTAATTTACTTAAGTTTGTTATAAAGTTAGTTATAGTTTTACTAGTGCTAGATACACCAATGAGATCTGAAGTAGTAGTAGAGTTTGAGTTAACCAACTCACAACCACTATTCATTTTAACATCTAAAACCATAGTGTAATCAGGTTGTATCCAAGGAAACTGAACATGTTCACCATTATCGTTTGAGTAGACCTTAGTAGCTGGTATACCATATGGCTTGTATTGTCTAGCCAAGGTTATCTCATCACCTCCTTCACTAGGGAATACTACGTCCCTATCTCTACCTAAGTAAGAATGAAGAACTGAGTATTTGTTTATGTTTTTATTAAGATTAGTACCAATGGCTCTCTCTGTAAAATATAGATCAAACTTAAAAGATACTAATTCTTTACCTCTGCTCCCATTCGGCTTCACGTATGTACGATACTTTTCATCGTATATACTTACATCTTTATTAAATTTATTTATATTAGCCGAAGCATTAGGATGCTTCAATATTTCATGAGTGTCTCTTTCAAAGTGAAAAAATCCTTTAGAAGCAAATTGATTACTTTCCTTAGAGTTGTAAATATCTGATTTTTTAAAACCATTAAAACTACTAGTGTCTGGATGGTCTTGACTCATGCTTACTGTTACTGTAGCAAACGCTTTAGATATATCATTACTACAATTAAATCTAAAATAATGACCATAATCAGTAGCAGAAGAAGATCCAATGCTAGTGCTTGGGTTTTCAACATTAGAACCATGGTTATGCCACAGTTCAACACTAGCGGCTACGTTGTTATTCTTAGCAGTACTAACGTCTAATTCATTAGGATTAGGTAAACCGCTTAAAGTGTGTCCTAAGTTTAGGTCGTCGGTATTGTATCTATTTAAGTATTTCACCCCTTCTTTAGGTTCTATACTTATTGTAGCTGGGTAAGAAGAGTTTGGCACTAGAGAGTTAGCTATACCTGTGATGTCTTCAACAACGTTGACAGTGACAGTTTTCTCAGTAGGTTCTGTAAAGCTAAGTGAAGGAGTTGCTGATCTAGGGCCTGCAGATCTACCGACGTATTGAGGATTATCATTACCTACCGAAAAAACAAACAAATCCCCTGGGGTGGGGTGATAATCTGGTTTCATCCAAACATATAACCTACAAACCGTCATTGTGTTTATACGAACTATATCTTCACCTTCGGGATAAAGAGTTGCTTCTACAACCTCCCCTGTGAAGGCCGTATTTTGAAACCCGGCAACAATCGCGCTTTCATCAATTGTCGGATCTCCATAGGGTGGTTGATAAAACTCGACGTGATTAAACCATAGAGCGGGGTCTGTCCGATACGCTCCAGGTTGCCCAGCGTCTAACCATTCTTGATAAACCTCAGCGGTTCGATCATAAAAATCTTCTATACTAGCCTCCCAACCATCTTCCATTACAATGTGGAAATAACTGATACGAGAACCTTGCTCAGTGTGATCCTCATAACCAAAGTCATCATGATTGAAAGTACCCAAACCTCCTAAGTTACCATCATTAACCCAGTACGTTCCATAACCGCCAAATGGTCCTATTGTTATACCACCAGGAAAATTATGGTACGGGTGAGTCCCACTCTTATAGGAAAGGGGTGAACCTGTGTTCGAAATTGTACTATCAGTACTGGACAAAGGCATTCCTAGGGTGCCACCTTCAGTATATATATTCATACCATACCCAGGTATGGGTCTCATTATGTAAGCGTGTGATAATGCCATATATTATTTATTTTTATACTCTCCAATCCTCATCGGTGAAGATGTAATCTCCGTTAAACGGATTAACATCTGAGAAGTTATCACCAATTAGATTATCGTCTGTCCATTGATTATTAGCTTCAGGGAAGTTGGTTATAAGAACTGTAAATGGGTTTCCTGATTCAAATTGATTTTGACAAGAACCATCATCAATATTAGCGTATTCATTATAGTTGGTTGCAGTAATGTTTGTACACCCTTCGACACGAGGAACACATTCACCTGCTACAGTTCCAGTACAACTCTGTGCTGCACTTCCAGCAGCACTACTATATTCATAACCCAGCGCGTTATTAACAGTTGTGTAGTATGCGCTATTTGTTACAGTCGTTCCAGTCCATGATGGATGTTCTTCCGAGGCAATCGTGGCAAGAGGATTGTAATTAAACGCAGTTGGATCCATACATCCATAACAAGGACCTATGCAACTACCATCTTCTTGGGTAGCTTCTGGATCATAATTTACAGCGCCTTCCACCGTACATCCTTGTTGATAAACACAAAGTTCCATCCAAGTACTCTCATTCACTTCGGCGGCTTCGTCATAATTCAAAGCTGTTGGATCTGTACAACCACTACCATACTCACAAATAGCAGGTTCAGACATGTTAGCTTCTGGGTTAAAGTTTAAAGCGTATATATTCATACATCCAAACACCATCGGTATACACTCACCTGGTGTGTTTGCGTTAGGATCGTAGTTGTAATTTGGCCAATTATCAGTTGCTTCATCCATACAACCCTCGATCACAGCTATACAACTACCATCACTAGCCGTAGCTGCAGGATTATAGTTGTCGGCTGTAGGATCCATACATCCATATACATGAGGATAGTTACAAGTTTCTGCGTGATGTTGGTTAACCCCTGTTTCGTTTATATCACAAAGAGTAGTACCGCCATACGCGCCAACACCCGCTGGGCATCCAAAATTCAGGGCAGATGCTCCGTCAGGATGTATAGGTGTTACTCCATATGTACCCGCACCGTCATCTAAACAACCTAAAATCTGTGGAATATCGTAAGTACAGTTACCATCCGGTGTGTTTGCTAATATGTTGTAATTATTAGCAAGCTCATCCATGCATCCTAGTACTACAGGCACACAGTTCCCACTATCATAATTAGCAAGAGGATTGTAATTAAATGCATTAGGATCCATGCAACCCTCAACTTCACCTACACAAGATCCATTATCAACATTGGCATTTGGATTGTAATTTGTTGCACTAGGATCCATGCATCCTTGAACTTCTTCAAGAGTTGCTGCGCTAGGGATACCAATACCTTGAACTGTAAACTCGGAAGTATCAATATTCTGCAAGGTAGACTCAACACCATCTATATAGCTAAACCACTTATTTTCTTTATTTATAAACTCTACTACTTGAGCTCTCTGTAAGTCGGTATTAAACTCTTCAACATACCAGCCGTCCTTACCTGTCATATTGTAATACTCGCCATCACTAAGATTCCCAATATAATCACCTTCCGCGTCGTACCCTGCTAGCCCAAGGTTGTCCCATTTATGTATCCTCGCTTGGGAACCTTCGTAGTTCATAGATGAAAACCCTTTAATAGAACTAGGGTTGTCGTTAAATAAAACATCGATAGTTGAGTTGACGGATTCGTCGTCGTAAAATCTATTTGTGTCAACTAACTTTTCATGATGACCCCAAACCCATCCAACTGAACTAGTAATGTACTCGGAATTTAACGATAACCCTCTATCTGGCACAAATGATTTGAAACTCGGCCAACCTTTAGTTTTCTCGTTAAACGAAACTGTGATTGATGACACATTATTTATCATAGTGAGATTATACTCACCTTTTACAGTATCAAAACTACCTATTAATTTATTAGACTTTTTCAAGTTCTCTCTAAAATAGTTGGACATACCAACGTCTGATATAGGTGTCAAACCATCTTGAGATAATCTTAAAACTTTACCTCTCTGTTTATCGGTGAAGTACATTCTATAAGCATCAAAAGCTAAAGATTCAGGATCTAAAGATATACCATAATCTCCGCTAAACCTAGATTGTACTTGCCCAAGAACCACGTTGGAGGCTGTTAAGTTTGAACTACCATCTGCGTTGTATAGCGCATCTTTATTAGCTAAGATTTGTAAAACTTTATCCTCACAGAACGCGACTAAATTAGTATCTCTAGTTTTTAAAGCTTGAATAGATCCGTAGGAAGGATTCAAATCTTTAGTTATAGCTTCAGCCATGTTAAACTCATTAAGCTTATTTACGCCATTAGTTGAGTTATATATACCTGACCAAATTAAACCACTTCCTTTGTTTTCTTTTCTATAACTTTCTAGACCTGTCGAAACTTTACACCCATTATCTATTTGAGCCGCGTTGAAGTCGTCTCGTATTCTATCTGACTCAAGTCCATTCCCAAACGAATAACAGTTAAACCAAGGTAATGTAACTTTACTTTTGTAAGTTTTGTAATTTAATCTATAAAAACCAGTAACCTCTTTGAATTTAATCATATGAGTATCAGAAGTAAAAGACTGCTGATCTTCATTGTCAGCTGTAGAGTGACATCTATATATACCTATACCGGTGTTTCCAGCGGTGGCACCAACCTGATCACTTCCAATACCCCACCATATAGCGCCAGTAAACGTTCCATCCTCTATATCCAACGTTTGTGAAGATACTTCGTATATCTTCCCATCGTCCATATTAAAATCTTCAGGAATACTAGCGGTTGCAGCATAGAATATATTTATACCCGCTTGCTGGTGTCCAACTGAACAAAGTATGTTATGCTCTTTAGAGGTTTTATAAGTTGAAACTTCTAAAGGATAGTTTACAACTACCTCTGTGATGGTACCCATTACATTATCACTACCACCAGTTGCTTGCGTTTCTAAAGCTTGATAAGGTTCTATGTTTTTGTAATTTTTAACTGGAACAAAGTGATCTACTACTTCGGCTTCAGTTACCATACCGTCACTCCTAGTGAAGCTTATATTATCCCCTATAGCTATTGGATACCTACGTATAGTATCGGAAGCCCCATCATCTTGACCAAGACCAACTACATCTCTAGTGGCATACTTAACTATAGGTGTTGCTGTTTCACTATCTGGATCGTAACAATAATCCGTAGTTACTGGATTAGATAAGGCAGTAGGTCTATCACTTATAATGACAGAGGAACCTGTTGGAGCGAAAGAATTTATGTTATCATTGTTTAATCTCATAGGTATAGCACTTGTAGCTTCATAATACAAGTCTATGTCTACACTTTCTTTCGGTTCGGTTTCCCATATAGCGTTACCAACACTATAGTCCGTAGTGTTAAGTTCGTCGTAGTTGACCTCTACTATTTCTATAAACATAGTGGTAGAACCATCGTGAGCTACAGCAGTTCTAGGATCCCAGTGATTTAAGTCCAGACCTACAGTTGCATCGTCTAATCTAGAGAAATTCAAAAGGAAGGTCTGTCTATTACATTCAGGACCATCTTGAGGTCCTTCACATTCACCACAACTATTTCCTGATATACTCCCCACCCCAGGATATACTTGAGAAAGCCAATTGCTTGGTATATTCTCTTGATGGTTTCTAGAATCTATCCAACTATCCGTATCACCACTTAATTGCACGCTTTGAACTTGATATATAACAGCGTTACCATCACCGTTGTCACCTGGGTCTGATCTAAATCTAAACAAAGTACCTTCTTGAGAAAGCTGATTCCACATCTGCACTCTTTCTGGATCTTCTTGCACGGTATTTGCAACACCTATAGCTGAAAAATGAATCTGATCCACACCATCTACGTTAGTATTGTTAGCTGTAAAACCATGGTGGTTGTGCGCTACCTCGTTGCCAGCGTTATTTACCACCCAAGAAGCATCGTCAATAAACCACTTACCTTTACGTTTAGATGATGGTGCTGCTGTTCCACCGTTGTAAGTTTCAGTACTATCAGTATTCCAATACCAATTCCAGAAACTTTTTGTAGGAAGCTTGTAATCACAATAACCCAAATTACCTCCGTCACCTAAACCATGGTAATCAGTCCATGCAGCACTAGCATAGTTAGTACCATCACTAGCCGTGTTATTGTTGTAATTTTCATTAGGCCCACTGAAATCCCCTTGATATTCAGAATTAACAGCTGGATTAGTAGCTTCAGATGAGATGAAACTAATTCTAAAACTATCTATGTTCACGTAGCTAGTAGCGGCAACATCAGTCCCCATTACTTGGTTAGTAAGAGTTACATCTTTAAATACTTTAACAAAGAACCTACCTTCAAACTCTGCTCTGTTCTCTTCAACAGCGTCCCTAACTTCTATAGATAACGATAACCCAGTTGACGTGCCAAACATACCGTCACCACTCATATTAGCTGTTTCACCAAAGGTACCAACAACTTTTATACTCTTCTCTAAATCGTTCATTCTGGCTACTCTAACCCACTTTGAAAATCTAGTTATACCACCTAACTCACCTATTATTCGAGCCCATCCTACCCCTTCAAATCTATAATCTCCAAAAGCATTATCGTATTCTAAAGTATCTAAGAAAACCGCCGCGGTGGTAGACATATCAGGTACAACATCTGAATCTAACAACTGTCTACCTATTATTCTATTTGTAGTTTTTATATATCTTGGTGCTTCGTTTTGTATAGCAAGCACTTTATATCTAGCCTCTTCATGTACAGGTTCTTGAGATCCGTGTTTGTTTTTTAGAATAAGATAGGTTTCTATATCTATTTTATTTCTATCTGCAGATTGAAAAGACAACCAAACGTTGCCATCTTCAGCTGCATACCACTTATCCATCACAAGGTTATAATACTCGTTTGAAATTTCTTTTATGTAGTACTTATAATACTCCATCCAGTCAGAAGCTGAGCCTTGAAGTATCTCGTCCTCCCACTGCAGCTCAACTTGTATTTTATTAACCTCAGAAGATTTTGACTTATCTATGTTAACGCTGTCAGGTATTACTATAAATCTATCGGACCGTTGAAGTCCAAGACCTTCATCAGTGTCAGGTGCTTGTACTTTACCCCCTATCCCCATCACTGGAGTTTCTCTACCATACTTATCACCAAACACAACTCCTACTTTGTAATCCCTAATTGATTTAACAGATTTAACAGGATATAAATCACCTGGGTGATCATCGCTAATAGCGCGAGGATACACTTTAAACTTATTTAGTATATCGTAGTTTTGCTCGTAGTTAGCGAAAACTATTCTATTTCCAACTATCTCTTGGGCTTTAGCCATTATAGGCACGTTGTCCCAAGCTCTCAACGACTGTGAAGATGGTAGTGTTTTATGTATCAACTCTGTAGTTATATCTACAACACCTGACGCATCACTACCTTTGTTTGAAAATAAGTCATCGTTCCATTCTGAATCGTAACCTCTTCTTATTGACTTTACTATATATACATTAGGTGACACTGTATCTTTAAATAAAATGTCTATAGCCACTATATCATCTGGTCTTTGATAATCTGAAGCTATAAAATCAGTTATCTTCAAGCGTCTTAGATTATTAACCATACCTAAGTTATAACCTTTTTTAGGTACGAAATCTAGAACTCCAGGTATAAACGCCAACTCAGACCAAGGTGCGAAAGTAGAGTATTCCCCATCTTGATACTTATATCTATAAGAAAATCTCCCTAGCTTTGTTTCAAATATAGGTTTTTTAGCAACTATAGAAATATCCCAATTAATATTAGTGTTGTCTATAGTTTGGTTTATGTTTTTTATTCTTACTCTATGCTTGTTTGTAGATGGCTGTACAACTAAAACTTCAGCTACAACTTGGAGAGAGCCATCAGAACTCATGAACTCTAATACTTGACCGTTATTAAAAGTACCTTCTATAGAAGCTTCACCATTATAAGTTATCCATATTTGATCTCCAACCTCCGCTAATTCACCTTCCGTACCTGTAGATGTAAAATCCATTTGACACTGAGCCGTGTAAGTAGCTGTAGTATCATCTATAGATTCATTTTCAAACCTAGACATCACGAGTCTTGGCGCTGTTCTAGGACCTCTACGTATTAATGTTATATGATCTTTTATATAACCGCTATCAGTAGCAGAATCTATTTCAGATAACTCTATTAAATTATTTTCAGTAGTATCATATGGATTATCTATCAATAGATCACTATGAGATGTAAATGTATTCTTAGTAAAACTACCATTTTTTAATCTGTCTAAATTTATTTTCTTAGGTTCAGAATTACCATCTGTCCATATCAATAAATTATCAAGTACGTTAATACCTGTTATAGACACCTTATCTTCTCTTGTTAAATCTCTATGGAAATTTAATACTTTAGGAGCTTCGAACACAGCGTAGCATCTAGATATTGGGACAGTATCAGCATCTGACTGGTTCATGGCAGGATACGTAGCAACTATAGGTGTTAAATCCCCTGTAACCTCTCTATCTAAATATATTATATTACTATCTCTATCTACTTGCCTAACCGTAATCTCTTGGTCAGCTCCATTAAGCCCATTCATAGAATCTGCTACAAACATTTTCTCACTACCATCAGCTTTATAAAACTGCATAGTCATTCCTGATCTAATATATTTTATAGCTTTTGGAGACACGTTGGTTATAACGTCATAAGGTGCTTCATCTGATCCAGCGTAAACATCTTCTCCATCGAAAAACGCGGTACCTATCGAAACGTTCGTACCCTGAGCGCCCGAGTTATCCCCTAACTGCGTTCCAATCTCCACTCTAAATATATCAGTAAAAACGGGGAACATCTTGTTAGAGTCACTGTTATATCTAACTATCATATCTTTGTAGATTTGTAATCTACCAATATGCACATCATTACCGCCACTACCCGAACCGTCATCATATAGGAATTTAATGGTATTTGACTCATCATGATGGAATGGTCCACCCACTACGGCTTCCTCTCTAGTAAAACCACTTATAATTCTAGGGGTCTGAGTACCTAAAACTTCCTCATAATCTTCCCACCAAAGTTTACTATCGACAGTTGGAGCTGCAATGAAAAAGTACGCATCATTATTCTTCTCATCTGTAACAGATCCGACGCAGTAACTACTTTCCCACTTATTATTGTAAGTAGGCATAGTATAATCTCTACCATTAGCGCTTGGCTGTCCATTATCCCAAGACAACTTTACTTTATTACCGTATATGTTTTGAGCTGAGCCAACATTACCATCATCAGAAGTTAAAACCTCTATGTTTAAAGCGTCTCTATACTGCCCTTGGGGCACCAATCTCTCGTCAAGATCTTTATTCATCTTGCCCGACTGGAATGTATGTTTTATTTCTGCCATTAGTTACTACTTAATAGGTTTACTAATACCTTTTAATATCTGAGTAAACTCTTCCATTTTAATGTTGGATAGTCTAATCTTAGCTTTTCTAGTTTCTGCGAATCTTTCCTTTTTGAATCTCAAAACCACACCCTCTGGTATACCTGATCTAGCTGATACTAAAGCGTACATTATATGTTTATAAACAGCTTCTTCACAGAACTTGTGCACTATCATTTCGTCTGCTGTTCCTAGCCCATCACTTATATATTTTAATATAACCGTCTCACCTGACAGGTCAGAACTGAAATGAACAAACCCAGTCGCATTGTCTATATAAAACGTACCGTTTTGTTGAGCATGTTGTGGATCTAACCCATATCTTCTTCCTCTGTTATCGAATCTAGTAGCGTCTAACGAGTCGTAGTCTTGATTACTATTAGACGACGGTACAGAGTTAAAACTACTTTTAGTAGTAGATTCGTAAGGATTTTTAGATGATGGTTGAGGGGAGAGTTTAATGCCTTGATCAGGACATGTAGGGCACTCATTTGTGACCACACCACTTTCTGCATCTGTAGTACTCGCGTAAAAGGAAATATCTCTCCAACCATCTCCATTAGTATCCTCAGCTTGAGTTATAGGAAAAGGATTAGAAGTTTTACCCGTGGGATATACAGGTCTTTCTATACCGTTAGAATCTACTCTAACTATCTTAGTATAGTTGACGTAATCTTGAGGTAAATACATTAATAATCTACCAGGCACTTCAAACTCCCATGATTTATGAGAACGAAGTACATCATATGATAACTCTTGTATAGCGCGCATAGCATGGAACTGTACATCTGTTCTACTAACCTTAGTTAATATTTTACTTGCACCAGTATATATCGCCATAAATCCAGATATAATATGCTCTAAATTTACGAATTGATAATTACCTTTATTTCCTACGCCAGAATCATATTCCTTAGCCGTCTGACCATTTATGTAAACCTTGCCCATTGTTATCTATTTTTAATACCTTGGTTCATTTGTTCATTTCTTAAAGCTACCTCAGATAAACCAGGCTTATTTATAGCTATACCTGCTAACTCCAGTATTCTATTAACTAGAGAACCTTCTTCTGATTCGTGCATCTCAAAGTTAGTGGAGGTAGTTGCATTATATAGTGGCTTACTATTTACAATTATATAACCCCATTTTGGGTTCATAGGTTTTCTAACATAATCAATATGCAAGTTACCTTGAGTAACCGTGGTAGTGCTAACTACATTATCACCCTCACCTGTACTAGTAGTTACACTAGTCTCCTCTCTCCAAGGATAACTAGTGCTACCATTAGGATATAGATATATAGAATTACCAGCCCTAACATATATAGGTCTACCATGACTTGGTTTTAATAAATTATTTTTATACAAATAATGAAAATCATCACCTTCTACCTCGTTAACGTTGACCGGTATAGTTTCACCGAAGTTGGTTGAGTAGATATTACCTATGTAGTAAGCATTGCTTGGCATTTTAAACTCATACGATTCTCCGCCAGATGGCTTAGTAGCAGTTTCCTGCCAAACACTAAAAGGCGCAATCTTATCTTTAGCTATTTTTTCTTTATCACCGTATTCAGTATCTAAAACAGGTTCTCTACTAGCTATTCTCAAATCACTAAAGTACGATTCAAATATATCTAACTGAGCTTTTCTAGCAAATAAATTAAACTCCTGAGGTGTTATATATCCTCTTTGTTCTTTATTAGCTATAGCTAAAACTTCTTGATAAACGGTATCTACGCTTACAGCCATATTAATCTTCTTTGTAAGGAAATTGCTTGTTTAACCAAGCTTTCCTTTTGTTACATCCACAATCTTTTTTACCAGCAAAACTAGCTGTTAATCTAGCTAAAGTTTTTATGCCTGTAAACTTAGTGAATTTTTCTACTGAGTCTCCTAATCCTTTTGATTTCATAACATTCTTTTTTACTTTAATATAGTTACATAGTAAAGCGAGGAGTTAGTATAGGGTAAAAAAAATAGCCACCCGAAAGGATGGCTATTAATATTAAGTTGCTTAGTGATTAAGCTACAGCTGTAATAGTGACTACACCAGAAATAATAGGATCAAAATAGATACTATTATCCTCATCGGCAACAACAATCATTTCCTTAGATTTAGTGTTTTCAATTTGACACATCATCTTTGCGAATGCTGCCGCAAACTTTTTAAAACCACCACCAGCTGCGGTAGTAGCATAAGTAACTAACACTGTGTCATTTACAAGTGTACGATCTTTTGCTTTAAAAGATATTAAAGCTGTTGTGGCAGACGCTGGAGTCATACCTGTGTAATCTACGCTGTTGTACAAAGCTGCATCTCCAGCTGCATCAAGACCATCGCCTTCTGCGAAAAATAAGTAAGCCATTTGTTTAATGTTTAATGATTAATAAATAATTGTTTGTGAATTAAGGATTAAGGATTAAGGATTAGGGTTTGTGCTTATTTAGTATTAAAAAGAAACGGTTATGATAACCGCTTCTCTATATTAGTATATATCTCCATACCTTCATCAGTTTTAAACCAATGACATAAGGCAGTGTAAGGGTGTTCGTCAAACGGAACAGTCATTAATTTTCTATCGGTAGATCCCCACATAAAGTAGCGTTGATCAGCTGATAGTTTTATAATTCCTTCTTCTGCAGCTTTGATACCAAAGTTTCTAAGTTGAACATTGTCGTCTGTGGCTAACTCTAAGAATAATTGAGGATTGTTTCTAGCAAATAGTAACAAATCTCTTCTAAGCTCCTTAGAACTCATCCTAGATACGTCAGATCCAACTTCAGCTCTCATGATCGCTTCAGCCATATCTATATCTAGATTTTTAGCTAAGCTTAAAGCTTCAATTTCAAACTCTAACCAATCAAGTTCATTTTCAGCTATAACTTGAGGTTTGTGCTCATAGTATAAATTATCTTTATGAGGGTGATATAAAGAAAGCATTTTTTGTAAAGTAGTTTTTTCTTTTTCAACAAACAAAGTACCTCCTCTAAATATGATGTGTGATAATCTTTGATCACCCTTCATCTCATCAACAAAGCAAGTTCTTTGATTTTGACAATACTTTAACTCTCTTTCAAACCCTTTTTCTTCATCAAACCAGTAAACGCCAGTTGATTTAATCATTCTTGACAAAGGTTTTCTATTACCTTTTAAATGGTAAACTCTATCTTTAATTTCCCACTTAGGAGTTTTAGGTTTTACAGTCTCTTTTGGAGCTTGAACCTTAGGTGTCTCTGTAACGGGTTGTTCCATTACTTCAACCACTTCTTGTTGTGCTACAGTTTCTTTCACTGTAGCTTTTGTTTGCTTTTTAGCCATAATATAATATAATATAAATTAAAAAAAATAAGGTGGGGCCGAAGCCCCATCCTATATTACTTCAATAACATAAAGTTGTTAGCACCTTGAGTAACTAAACATCTTTCTGATAACATGTGAATTTGCATCGCATCCAACGCTGAAGTAGCAGCTCCAACAGAACCAGTAGTCCAAGTCTTGAACTTTCTGTTATCTGTAGCAGAAGCTCTATAACGTGTATGTAAGAAAGGACGCTTCAAGTTCTTACCAAGATTTTGGTCGTAAACTGAAGATGTTCCAGCAGGGATCATAACCCCTCTAATAGCGTTAGCAGCACTAGCAGCATTAATACCGCCACGAGTAGCTAGATCATTCAAGTATCTAAAGTCAGATTTGTAGAAGTCGTAAGAACCTCTTCTGAAACCAGAGAAACCTAAGTTTAAAGCCATATCTTCGTCATTGTCGAATACTCCATAAGAAGTACCACCAGCTCCGTAAGAATTCATAGAAGCTAACATGTCGTCAATAGCTAGAGACGAAGCTCTATTTACAAACATCATATACTCTTCAATTGCACCTTGCTTGTCGAACTCTGCTAAGATAGCATCAAACTCAGCTAAATCAGTAGCAGCGTTAACGCCAGACACACCAGAAGTAATATTACCTCTAGACTCAATTGCAGCAAATAAACCTTCAGTACCAGCGTCTTTAGTTGCGTTAGTAGTTGATCCAGCCACAATAGTAGAACCTTGAACTTCAGAAGCACCAAGAGCAAATTCACCCTCTAACATCGCCATTTCTAAGTAATCAGTAAACCGTGCTCTAGTATCAGCTTCAGCTTTTAAGTACCATAAGTAACCTGACTGACCTTCCTCAGAAGTAACTTCAACCCAACCAACTCTAGATGTATCAGAACCTGACACTTCGTAGTAATCTTTAATTATAATTGGCTTGTTAGTGAAAGACTTGAAAGTAGGTTCATTAGAACCTCTAGAGTCAGTAGTATTAACAGTACCAGCAGCAGTAACGTAAGATTGTCCTTTACCGTATTCAGAACCATAAACTAATATAGTTGTAGCTTTAGATACAGTGTTTGCAGCTAAATTAGATTGCCCGTAAGGAGCTACATCTATCACGGCATCCGCAACAACAGTTACTAAACACTTAAAAACACCATCTGAGTTAGAAACAATAATAGTATCGTTAACTCTAATACCGTGATTAGCAGCTGTAAATCCAGCGCCAACATTACCATCAATATCATCCTCAATAGTAATTTGCGAGACAGCTACCCCACTACCAGCGTTTGCACCAGCGTCAGCTGAATTTACTTTACCTTTATAAGAAAGGTGTAATCTTGATTGTTCAGACCATACAACTTGATCAGCTTGCATTGCCTCTTCAGCACCTACCTTGTCTAAGAAACCTGAAATAGTTCTCGGTCCGAAAACTTCAGCTTCTTTTTCCATTAGGTCTGGAATGTATTGTTGAGCCCAGTCATTAGCTCCACCCGTAAAGTCTAGATAGTTTGATGATAGTGCT
>Ga0209337_1000663_pt1 | contig 27787 bp, 27 predicted proteins | sample LinPmetageLP53_FD_184044 | JGI IMG/M metagenome (GOLD analysis project Ga0209337, IMG submission 184044) | Marine viral communities from the Pacific Ocean - LP-53 (SPAdes) (version 2) | ecosystem: Environmental > Aquatic > Marine > Oceanic | place: Pacific Ocean | collected 2010-02-08 | reverse complement strand
TTTTAGGGGTATTACGCCTGATACCGGTCGGGATGATAAACCAAAAGGTAATCGATCAAGAAGAGTTTTAGGTGGTCCGATAAACGATATATCTATTGGACCAACAGGATCAACTACTTTAATTTTGCACCTCGTCGCAGACGATTTATATCAAACTTATGCCTCTGGTAGTCAAATAACTGGAACCTGGGAAGATAGAAGTGAACAAAACAATCATGTAACAGTTCAACCCACAGTTAGTGGAACTAGACCAAGTTTTGATGATGTATTTTACAAACCACACGATGATGCTGATGATCTTGTAGAAAAAGGATCCATTCATTTTAATATGAACCCAACTGTATCGGATAGAAGGAAATTTTTTGTTATTGATGATATTTCTGATAGCCACCAACTTGGGTCGATGGCTAATAAGATGCTTTATATTGTGCTGCGAGCGGATGAGGGCACCGATGAGTTCGATACAGAAACTGGTCACTTAAAAGGAGCCAGTTATAACCATAGGATGCCGGGCAACATTGGCGGTTTAAATGCGACAGGAACCTTTTCGCCCTTTGAAGATTTATTTGTTGTTGGTATGAGAAATTATGCTAATTCACCAATGGCATTTCGAGCAGCAGGTAAAGCAGGAATATTTAATTTCATTACTGGTTCAGTCCCACTTGGTTTAGGTCAAACAATAGTCTCAGGCACTGAGGGCGGTCACGATGATTTTTATATTGATACCTACACTGCCGGAAGAGATATAAAAAGTGTTGACCTTCTAGAATTAATGATGTTTAGCGGCTCTCAACCCCATAGTGATGGGCAAATGGATAAAGTACTTGAAACGCTAAGAAGAAAGTATTTCCCAGCACTAAGACAGAAGATTTCATCCTCTGCTACGGACGGAACATCATAAATGATTGAAGATAAGGTTCATTAGTTATATGTCATTCTATTTATTAAGACTCCGAGGGTATAATTCATGACAAGATTTGTTATTGGTAACGTTGGCGTATTCCCATTTAGTGGATCAGCAGCGGTTACAGGAAACTTACAAGTATCAGGCGCAGGTAATCATCCAGGCGCTATTTTAGAAGTTATGGGTCCAGCAACAGGACCGGGATTAAGAGTGACTGGTAATGCTGAGATCACTGGTGATCTGACCGTCAAAGGCACCACTATTACTATAGACTCAGCAACAAATCTTAAGATCGAAGGTGAGTTATCTTCTTCTGGTCCATTGATTGTAACTGGGCAAGGACAGGTAAAGGGCGCACTACTGGTATCTGGCGCATCTACGTTTAATAACGATGTAACAGTTACTAAAGATTTACATGTTACATCTGGTTTAACTATTTCTGGATCGACGACTGCTAACAGTTCTAGCATGACGCAGTTAAATGTATCTAGAGGTTTGACCACCGCCGAGGGCGCAGTAGTTAGGGGCACCCTTAAAGTTTCTGGTGCAGCTACGTTTGCCGGGACTGCGGGTTTGGCAGCAACTACTGTAACAAGTCTTGATGTTAGTGATGGTAATATTACCAACGTGGGTGATATTGATGCTGATAGTGTAAGTGTAGCAGATGCAGCAAATGGGTTGAACATTGATTTTAGTGGAGCCAATACTGGAACCGGGATAATCACCGTCGCTGACAATCTCGCCGCTGCGCTAACCGTAAAGGAAGGCAGTAATGAAATAGTAAAGGTTGTTTCAACTAACTCCTCCGAAGAAATCGTGTTAGGGTATAAGTTAGATTTAGGTGATAACGATATTGAAAACGTAGGAACCATTTCAGCAGATGTTCTCCAGCCTGACGCAGCAGGCGTTGGACTTGATATTCAGTTTGAAGGTAATACTACTAAAAACAAGATGAGCTTGACAGACAACCTAGCAGACGCCCTTAACATTACTCAAGGCGGAAACTCTTATCTTAAGTTTACAACCACGAATGATACTGAGGCTATTACTGCCGGCAAAAATGTGGTTCTTGGCGGTGAACTTTCTGGTTCTGGGTTGGCCAATTTTACTTCTGGAATTGTCAATAAAGGAACTTTAAAACAATCAGGATCAGTAACACTGGCAGGTCTGTTATCTTCATCTGCTCCAATTCAGACAAGCAATGAAATGCGTGTCGGTGCGGGTCTTGTTGTTTCGGGTGCTATTCAAGCTGCTAGTTTAGCAGTTGCTAGTGCTGATATTAACAATGGTAACATCGCTAATGTTGGCGATATTGACGTAGATAGCGTCAGCATAGCGGATGCTGCTGTTGGACTAAATATAGATTTTAGTGGCGCTAATACTGGGCTGGGCGTGATCACGGTTGCGGACAACCTCGCCGCAGCGTTGACAGTTAAAGAAGGTAGCAACGAAATTGTTAAGATTGTATCTACTAACTCCTCGGAACAAATTATACTTGGCTATGATCTTGGTTTAATAGGAGACGGAGCGGCTGTTAATTTTGGTGCTAATGCAGAAGTTGTTCTATCCCATGTTCACAACGAGGGGCTGCTACTAACTCATACGGCTACTGGAGACAATACCCCAGTTACGCTAACTCTTAAATCGGAAGAGAATGCTATTGTGGCTGATGAAGTCATCGGCGCAATTAAATTTAAGGGCGGTGATAGTGACGGAACTGATACTATCCTCATAGCGGCTGCTATTGAAGCTGTTGCTGAGGATACCCATGAGGCTGATCGTAATGCAACAAAACTAGCTTTTAAAACTGCTATTTCTGAAGATGCCACAGAGAAGATGACTCTTACTAGTTCTGGTAGTTTAGGTATCGGGGTTACTGATCCTGACGCCAAACTTGAAGTCTTTAGTACTGCTACCCAAGCTAAGTTCTCGTATGATACGGATAGCTTTGCTACGATAACTGTGGCTGATGGTGGGGCAACAACTATTGCTACAAGCGAAACTGGAAATTTAATTCTTAATTCTGATGACATCGTTTTAGTAGCCGATGGCGGTCAAGTACTTTTCCAAAACCCTCTTAACACTAATAGGTTTGCTATTGATGTTGAAGCAACTACTACATTCCTGTCAAATGTTCAGAATACCGATTTGGTTTTCAGAGTTGGATCAAGCCCCACTGAGGTCTTCCGTTTAGATCAAAGCGAAGATTCCATCCTAGTAGCAACTGACAGCAAGATTCAATTTAGAGACACTGCAACTTTCGTGAGTTCTACTGGTGCGAACGTTCTTAACATAACAGCACCAACTCTTGACATAGATGCTTCCACAGCAGTAACTATTGACACAGACACAATCACTGTGGCATCTGCTAATAGTACAGATCCACTTGTTGTCATTAAAAATACTACAAACGATGCTAATGGTGCCCGCTTACAATTTGTCAAGGACAAGGGGGCTGCTGGTGCAGATGGCGATGACATTGGCATAATCGAATTTGTCGGTGATGATGCAGCCCAAACTCAAACGACATTTGCTAAGATTGTTGCTGAAGTTTCTGAATCCGCCGATACCGATGAAGCTGGTAAGCTATCGTTTTTCGTTGCAGAAAGTGACGGAACCAACACTGCTCTCGCCGCTGGCTTAGTTTTAGAGGGCGAACATGCAACCGATGGTGAGGTAGACGTTACAATTGCCGCAGGTGCAGCATCAACTACAACTGTTGCTGGTACTCTTACTGTAACCAGTGGTATTGATGGTAATAATGCAGCCATTACAAATGTGGGTGATATTGATGCCGACAGCGTAAGTATTGCCGATGCAGCCGTCGGTTTGAACATTGATTTTAGTGGTGCTAATACTGGGCTGGGTTTAATCACTATCGCTGATAACTTAGCTGCTGCCCTAACTGTCAAGGAAGGTAGCAATGAAGTTGTTAAGGTCGTATCTACCAACTCCTCCGAAGAAATTGTGCTTGGATATAAGTTAGACCTAGGTGACAATGATATTGAAAATGTAGGAACCATTTCAGCGGATGTTCTCCAGCCTGATGCTGCGGGAACTGGTCTTGATATTCAGTTTGAAGGTAATACTACCAAAAATAAAATGACTCTGACGGATAATCTGGCAGACGCCCTTAATATTACTGAGGGTAGCAATTCTTATCTTAAGTTTATCACCACAGATGATAGTGAAGCTATTACCGCTGGTGTAGCTGTAAATGGTACGATCTTCTCAGGGTCAACTTCTATACTGAGCCAGAAAGATCTTAAAGCCCATGACGCTAATATCGAGGCGATGATCAAAGTTAGTGGTAATATCCGCTGTGGTTTGACATCTTCAACTGCGATAACAGTCAATGTCAATACTTTAGATTCATATAAAGCTCCTCAGTTTTATCTTTTGTCAGGCACAACTACAGTCAAACTCCCAGGTAATCATCCTGCTGGAACTTGGTTTGTGTTCAAAGCAGCTAATGCACACTTTGGTCCTCTTGAAGATACTATTACATTATCGGGCACATCAGGGGATACCATTGACGGAAATACTACTCATGTCATCCAGGCACCATTTGCATCAGTCAACTGTGTCTCTGATGGTGCAAACTGGTTTATTTGGTAGGAGAATAATATGAAAAACATCTTGAACAATATAACAAAGAAGTTTCTAATAAAAGAGGGATACAAGCCTGATTTTAAAGCATCTGTTCAGGCTCTAGATGAAATCATCTCTAACTGGCGTCCACGAACAAAAAGAGAAAGAAATAGACTTGACCTAGCTAGAGAGCAGGTGTATAATATAAAGGGTCATTTCAGGAATGTAAACAAACAATTACAAGAGCTTCAAGAGCGACTTAATGTTTTGGAAGAAGATAAGAAAGAGGTGAAATAAATGGGTGGTGTTGCTGGTCATATGGACCACCTTTACGATGATCGAGATCTAACTTTTACTGGCATGAAAGAAATCCTTTCAGTCGCCAGTGAAGGTAACTTGTCATATGAAGAAAAGGTAGACGGACAAAATATCTTCCTGTCATATGATTTATCTGCAAATCCGCCTAGAGCAGTTGCAGCTAGAAATATGGGTAATATCAAAAAGGGAGGTATGGACGCCTCAGCCTTAGCTAATAAATTCGCAGGTCGTGGTGGTTTAACAGAAGCTTTCACTGGTGGGTTTAAAACCTTTGAAAAAGCAGTAGAGGCATTATCATCTTCCCAGAAGAAACAAATCTTCGGTGAGTCTGCAAATATTTGGTATAACTCAGAAGTAATGAGTCCGTCTAGTCCAAACGTTATTCAATATGATACAAAAAACCTCAAGATCCATGACTCCGGTCATAAAATGAAAGATCCTGAAACTGGTAGACCTGTTCCTGCTGATGTATCAGATAATCTAAAAGTGTTAGATGGTAATCTTAAGAATATGCAAAATAAGTTATCAAAAGATGATTTTAACTTTGTTAGAACAGCAATCATCAACTTACAAGGACTAGATTCTGGTGAGTTTCTAGAACAAACAAAAAGAAAAATAGATGCGGCTATCTCACTAGAAAATCTAAGTTCTGATTCAACAGTCCTTGATTATCTCATTTCAAGAATTAGAAATTCTCAACCTATTGAAACCCTTCCTGTACCAGATAAAATCAAAGATGGTATTACTGCCCGTGCCCTTCGATTGGACGGCGCTTTAGATTTGAGACAGATTAAGCAAGGAGTTTCAAAAGATGTTTTAGATGACATTGTTTCAGTGACGAATAAAGTCGCAACTGCTATGCTCCTTAAAAAGGCTATTGAACCACTTGAGATGATTATCCATGACTTTGCAGTAGAAATGCTGAAAACAGTCCAGAGTTTATTTATAGCAAATCCGGCAGATGAAGTTAGAAGATTACAACAAACTGTAAAGAATACTAGCACCGAGATTACAAGACTAGCTACGGATGGTGTTTTGTCTGCGCAAGATATGGATAAGATGCGAAGAGAATTAAACAAAATCAAAGAAGTAGATCGTGTTACTTCTAGCATTGAGGGTGTTGTATTTGATTACAATGGTAAAACCTATAAGTTTACTGGTCAGTTCGCTCCTATAAACCAAATCTTGGGTATCTTAAGATATGCTAAGCAAAAAGAAGCGGCAGGACAAAGAGATACTCAATACGAATCAAAGTTATCTCTTAAGCACTTAGATATTCTGATCGAAGAAGTCACTAATGATCCTCGGGTTATAACAGAACAAGAAGGTAAGAGAGTCGCTTTAATCCCAGGAGGATTTAAACCGCCACATGCTGGTCATTATGAATTGGCTAAATATTTCTCAGACAAAAATAATGTTGATGAAGTATATGTTATCGTTTCTACAAAGGAAAGACCTCCTGTTACTGTTGAGATGTCAATTAAGCTCTGGGAACTTTATACCAAAGATATGCCAAAAATTAAAATTATGGCAGGAACAACCCCCTCCCCAGTTGGAGATGTGTATGAACTAATTGCAGATAACTCTGTGTTTAAAGAGGGAGATATTGCTCTACTTGGCAAAAGCGAAAAAGATGCTGATGACAATAGGTTTGATAGAGCCCAGACCTATGCTGAGAGGAATAACCCTGGTGTAAAGGTAGAACCTGTTGTTACTCCGTTGTTCGCTGGTGGAGTTAGTGGTACACAGATGAGAGAATATCTAGTGCAAGGTGAAGAGGGTGCTAAAGAATTCAAAAATAACCTACCAAATAAACTATCTGCTGAAGAGAAAGATGAAGCGTATAATATTGCAACCAGTATCAATGAAATCAGTGCCATGGGTAGCGGAGCCGTAGCAGGTTATGCAGGCGCTTTCGGACCACCAAATAAAACCAATCCTTATCGACGAGCAAAAAAACCAAAGGTTAAAAGAGCTAAAAGACAAAGGCGGAGATAATTAAAATATGAGCATTAACAGAGACCAGTTTTTACAGGAGCAGATTTTGCGTGAGTATATCCGCAATCGGCTGATTGAAAGAGACGAAAAAAGGCTAACAGAAGAAACTGAATTGCGAAAGGTAATCCGTGGATTGCTGAGTGAAGCAGAAGCTATAGACGAGGTGCCTGCGGAATCAACCGGTATTAATGTATTAGCAGATCTTCTTAAAAAGATTGTACCAACTTTGGAAGATGGATATAAAAATCTAACCACAGACAAAGAACAAAGAGATTCCTACCGAGCGCATATTGTTAACGCTGTTAAGCGTACTATTAGCCCTATTGATGCTCAGGAAGACGCCGCATCAAATAATGAAAATATTGAATATACAATTGATCAATCACTTCTAGAGAAAATCGCTATTAATGTTGGCGATGACGAAGATGAAGAAGTAGAAGGTGAGTTTATCGATATTGGAGATGAAGGCGAGGCAGAAGGCGAGGATTTTGGTCTTGAGGGTGAAGATGAAACAGGTAGAAACTTTGCTTCCAGTGACTTTGATAGAATTGAGAAACAGATTGTTGACGCATATACCATGTTAGGTAATGACGACGATAAGAAACAATTTTATGATTACCTCTTGACCAATATGATGTTGTACTTCGATAAGTTTGAAGATGAGCTTCAAGAAACGTTACCTCAGACAACTACCCCAGAGTACGAGGAAGCCAAAGCAGATAAAGAAGCCGAGGATGAAGAGTCCGAAGAAGAGCCAGAAGCAGAAGATGAGGAAGAAGGGGAAGAAACCGGTGAAGATGCTTTAGGTGACTTAGGTTTATAAAATAAATTCATTTTTAACTTAACATAACTTTAATTACAATTATACTAAGCCTACGAGAGAAAAAAAAAGAAACCAAAAGTAAATTATAATTACTTAAAGTAACCGATAGTAACTTAGGGGGTAACCGGTATCGACTGATGGGGAAGTAGAATAGGTGCAAGGGTGAGGGAAGCGTGGCTCACTAAAAACGCTTAAACTTTTAATCGCAAACGACGATTTTATCATGGAGATGGCGGCTTAATAACCTGACCACTCTTGAGGCGACGGCAGCCAATAAACAGAAAGCCGTATTTGGTAGTCCTATAAGTGCTTTTGATTATTTTAGCCGTAATAAAACAATCTAGTCAAGTTGTCTGTCCGACGATAAATACAGACACAACCTTGTGAATGACCTTTCTGTGGAACTAGACAAGACGGGAGTTCGATTCTCCCTACCTCCACCAAAGGGGAGCCGCCTTCGGGCGGCTTTTTCTTTTTGCTTCTAACTACTTACTATGACCTCTAAAATAAGGGAAAATATGAAAATATATTTATTAGACACAAACGTATATCTAACTGAAGTTTCTTCAATATACACTTATGGGAAAGCATCAATAGCTATTCCATCAATGGTACTAGATGAAATCGATAAACACAAACACAGGCAGGACACTGCTGGGTTCAACGCAAGATCAACAAATAGAGTTTTAGATAAACTCAGAACTAAAGGCTCGCTCCTTAAAGGGGTCGCACTTGGACGAGGCAAAGGAAAAATATTTGTTACACATTACAGCAGCGAGTATGTGCCTGCTGGGTTGAAAGAAAGCGAGACAGATAATAAAATCTTAGCTTGTGCCATTAAGTTAATGAGAGAAGGCAACGATGTAATCGTTGTGTCTCGTGATCTAAACATGAGAGTCAAGTGTGACGCTTTTGGTATTGCGTGTGAAGACTATCAACCCAACAAGGCTTTAAAATCAGTTGATAAGTTGTTTGATGGAATCGATGAGATTGATGTACCAGAGGATGTACTACAAGCTTTTTATGATGGAGATGATGTTTATCTACCCGATCAAGAAAAGAAACAATACCCAAACCAATTCTTAGTCCTAAAGTCAGGACTTGAGGGTAAGAACTCTGCTCTTTGTCGTTATGCTGGAGAGAATAAACCTTTAAAAAGAATTTATAAACAGGGCAAAATCTGGGGGCTAACGGCTAAAAACAAAGAGCAACAATTCGCTATGGATTTGTTATTTGATGATTCTGTTCAAATAATTTCCTTGACAGGCAAAGCCGGTACTGGTAAAACATTGTTAGCAGCAGCTTGTGGATTAGAGCAGGTTGTAAATGGAACTGGCTATGACAAATTGATTATAACCAGACCAGTTCAACCAATGGGTAGAGATATTGGTTTTTTACCTGGGTCGCTTGAAGAAAAGATGATGCCTTGGATAGCACCACTGAGAGACAACCTAGAATTTCTTTTTGGGGATAAGATGGCGTTGGACATGCATATGGATCAAGGCGAGATAGAAATAGAGGCTATGACTTTCATCAGAGGGCGCTCTATCTCTAATGCGTTTATGATTGTGGATGAGGCACAAAACTTAACAGCACACGAATTAAAGACTATAATAACTAGAGTGGGACATGGAACTAAATTGATTCTTACCGGTGATATTCAACAGATTGACAACTCATATGTTGATGCTGAATCAAATGGTTTAACTCACGCAGTAGAGAAGTTTAAGGAATATGATATTTCTGGACATGTCACATTGACTAAAGGTGAAAGATCAAAATTGGCTTCTTTGGCGGCGGAGATCCTATGACCCAGGGTGTACGAGATTATATTCTAGAAACGAGTAACGTTGAGAAAGAACAGGTCCTTGCATTTGGTAATGTTGAAGTTGAGGTAGTACGCTCTCTACCAGATGATGTTTCTTTAGCAAAAGTATTACATACAATAACTGGACTCTTGCCAAAGCTTTATTATCGTGGTATAACTAAGATACAGGTGGGTGATCACCCTAAGTTCGCTGACAAAGATTTTAATGCTATGTACCAAGATGGAATTTTATATGTATCTCCTGATCAAGATAATGAGGAAGATATGATAGATGATATTGTTCATGAGACAGCCCATCATTTAGAGGTAGTGGCACTTGAAGAGGTTTATGGCGATGAAGAAATCAAAGATGAATTTCTTAAGAAAAGAAAAGAACTAAGATATGAACTAGCCTCTGAGGGATATGGCGTCAACGAATATGATTTCGATGAGTTGAAATATGACGATGATTTTGACACCTTCCTACATAAGAGGGTTGGATACAAAACAATCAAATATTTGATGCAGTATGCTTTTGTACGCCCTTATGGAGCTACTTCTTTGAGGGAATACTTCGCTTGTGCATTTCAGGAGTATTATCTTGGAAGTAAAGATAGACTTTATAGAGATTGTCCTGTAGTATATAATAAGATAGACGAACTTCACACAAAGTATTCTGTTTAATCTGAAAGAAAGAAGGTTACTTGAAAAAGCACATTTCATACTCGGAATGGAAAACTTGGAATATCTGCCCTCATTATCATAAGCTAACTTATATCGACAAAATCGGTGGGTTTGAGGGTAATATTTATACTGCTTTTGGCTCAGCCCTGCATGAGGTCTGCGAGCACAGACTTACCAATCCTAAGAAGTATTCAACCCTAGATGCACAAAAGGATTTGTTTAAGAAGGAACTTGTCAAAGAACTTAAGAAACTACCTCAAGAAGCAAAAGAGGATGCTGCTGCAAATCATAACCTTGAACAATGGAAAATACAGGGCTATGAAATTATTGATGAGATGTATGAGTCACTTCAGAGTAAATTTGGAGAAATCGGAAAAGACTGGTGGGTTCTAACAGCAGAGGAACTTTTGATGGTTCCTTTCGATGACTATGATTTTAAGTTCAAGGGTTTTATTGATTTAGTTATTGCAACTAAGGATAAAAAGATTCACCTTATCGACTGGAAAACAACTTCATGGGGTTGGAACAGTAGAAAGAAAAGTGACAGCACTTTAGCATATCAGTTGGTTTACTATAAGTATTTTTACGCTAAAAAGCACGATGTAGATCCCAAAGATGTAGAATGTCACTTTGCTCTTTTGAAGCGGACAGCTAAGCCTGGAAAGAAGGTCGAGTTCATCAGTGTAACCACTGGTCCAAAAAGAATTGAAAATGCGCTTAACACACTCAACACAGCAGTGTATAACATTATAAATAAAAGATACACAAAGAACAAACTTAATTGTAGAAGTTGTAAAGACCGTTTCGGAACTTGTGAATTCTATCAAACAGAATATTGTTCTTAGGAGGAAAGATTTTGACAGAAGAGAAAAAGAGAATTAAGGTCATGACAATCAGTGACCACCCATTATTGCCATCGGGGGTAGGCACTCAAACGCAATATGTTATTAGGGCGCTCCTTGACAGCGATAAGTTTGATGTTATTAGTTTAGCCGGAGCAATCCAACATGCTGATTATAGAGAACAGAGAACTGAAGAATATGCGGACCGATGGAGAATCTTCCCAGTAAAAGATTATGGTGACGCCGAAATCGTTAGATCTATTGTTCGGGCAGAAAGACCTGATATTCTATATTTTATGACCGACCCACGTTTTTATGAGTGGCTCTGGAAAATGGAAGATGAAATCAGACCTTTGGTCCCAATGGTTTATTACCACGTTTGGGATAATTTTCCTTTGCCTAAGTTTAACAAGCCGTTTTATGAATCAAATGATTTTATCGCTAGCATCTCTAAAGTGACAAGCGAGATTGTACAGGGTGTCGCTCCAGACACAAAGGAAAGATATATTCCTCACGCTGTAGACTCAGAGGTATTCTCTAAGATTACAGATAAAGAAATTGTCTCAAATATGGACTCTATTAGAGAGCAGAATGATATGAAGGGTAAGTTTGTTTGTTTCTGGAATAATAGAAATGCCAGAAGAAAACAGAGCGGCACCTTGATTTTTTGGTGGAAGAAGTTCTTAGATAAGGTAGGTCATGACAACGCAACTTTATTGATGCACACAGATATCAACGATCATCACGGTCAGCCCCTTCAATTTCTGTGTGACCAACTTGGATTGAACAAAGGACAGGTACAGTTCAACGAGAAGAAGGTTAGTCCATCTGATCTAGCCACTTTTTACAATATGGCTGATTGTACTATCAATATTGCGGACGCCGAAGGTTTTGGATTGGCTACACTTGAATCATTATCTTGCGAAACCCCGATTGTTGTTAATATGACTGGTGGACTACAAGAGCAAGTTACTGATGGAGAAGAATGGTTTGGCATTGGTATTGAACCTAGTTCAAAAGCTGTTATTGGTTCAATGAGCGTCCCATATATCTATGAAGATCGTGTTAATGAAAATGATTTTGTTGACGCTATGGTAAAAATGTACGATATGAGTCCAAAAGAAAGAGCAAAGCTTGGTAAAAAAGGTCGTGCTCATGTTACGAAGAACTATAACTTTGACAATTTTAAATCAACTTGGGTTGACACTATGACCGAGATACACGAAGATAATGGATCTTGGGAAACAAGAAAGAATTACAACTCTTGGGAGAGTATTGAACTATGAAGAAGATTTTATTAAGAGCCCCGATTCTAACACGCAGCGGATACGGAGAACATGCTAGATTTGTTTTGAATAGTCTCACTTCAAATCCGGAGTATGATGTTTATGTTGAACCACTAAACTGGGGTCAAACTAACTGGATTTTTGAAGATACAGATTACAGAAAGTTCATTGATTCTTTAGTTGCGAAGTTTGGAGCATATCAGGAGGGTCCTTTTGATATTTGTATGCAGGTAACAATTCCTAATGAGTGGAAGAAGTCTGCGAAAGTTAATATCGGTGTTTGTGCTGGTATTGAGACGGATAGAGTTGCACCTGTTTGGCTTCAAAAAGCTAACGAGATGGACGGTGTTATTGTTACTTCTAATCACGCTCGATCTGGCTTTGTAGGTAGTTCATATACTTTAACGGATGAAGCAGGGCAGGCTGTTAGTCAATTGACTTGTAACGTCCCTGTAGAAGTAGTACATTATGGTGTAAAGGATGTCAAGCCAGCAAAAACCGACTTAGGTTTAAAATATGATTTCAACTTTTTGACTGTTGCACAAATGGGTCCAAGAAAAAATCTAGGTCCAATGGTAAAATGGTTTGCAGAAGAATTTCATAAAGAAGAAGTTGGCTTTGTAGTCAAGGCAAACATTACTAATAATTCAAGGATTGATAGAATCAAAATAAAGAATTCTATTGAATCTATTCTTAAGCCTTTTGGAGAAGAACGGAAATGTAAGGTTCATTTGATCCATGGTAATATGTCAGATGAAGAAGTACATTCTTTGTACGTTGATCCAAAAGTAAAAGCTTATGTTACGGCGACCCATGGCGAAGGCTTTGGTCTACCGATCTTTGAGGCTGCATATTCAGGATTACCTGTAGTGGCTCCTGCTTGGTCGGGACATGTCGATTTTCTCTACGCTCCCGTAACAAATCCAAAGAGCAAGAAAACTACGGTAAAGCCACTGTTTGAAAAGGTAGCATTTGATATTAAACCTGTGCCACAAGAAGCGCATTGGGATGGTGTTATTACAACTGATTCTAACTGGTGTTTCCCTAAAAAAGATAGGTTCCAAAAGGCTATGAGGAATGTATATGAAGCCTATGCTGCCAAGAAGAGTCAAGCAACTCAGTTGCAAGACTACCTAAAGGAATCTTTCAATATGAATAGTAAGTATCAAGAAATGGTAAATGCGGTAGAAACCTTTTCAAACAAAGGTTCATCAAGTCAAACCACTGTCGAGTCAGACAAAGTAATGGTGCTTTAATGAAGCCAAGACTTGTATATATCTCTCAGTTTAGAGATGCTTGTGGGTACGCTGTCGCAGCTAGGGGATATCTAAGGGCTTTAGAAAAACATCTACAAATCAATCCAGATAGTTTTGACCTAAAGGTTTATAATATAAATGCAGAAAATACTTCGGTTAAGCGGCTGACTCATAATGAAGAGGATATTGTATCAAAGTATGAGTTCACTTCTGAAACAGAGATAGAAAAATTCTGCTCGGATCCATATATTGTGGTTTGGCATTTGCCTGCTCCAATGTATACACTTGCTGGATTATACCCAGCAGATCATTGTTGGAAAACATTTACTAAAGTTGTTAAGGGTGCATCAAAAAACATCAACTTAACCGTTTGGGAAACGAAAGAGCCACCAGAAGCTTGGCTTAAAATGTATGACATGTTGAAGACCGAAGCAGTAATAATGCCCTGTGACTTCAACAAATCGGCTCTAGAAGAAACTTCTAAAATCAAAACATATAAACTACCACACGTTATTGATTTTAAGAATACAAAATCTATTCCAATAAGAGACATCGAAAAAGAAATAAAAGACAAGTTTGTAGTATTTTCAATGTCACAATGGATACCAAGAAAAGGTTTTGATAAATTAGTAGAAGCCTATACTATGGAATTTGGTAAGCAAGAAGATACTGTTTTAGTTATCAAAACTTATCTAAACGTAATGCATGATTTCCTTGAACAAGTGCCACTCGATAAACAGGCTCAACACATTGGCGCTCAAATTTCTCAAACTAAAAGTAGGGTCTTTCTTTCAGATACCAGAGAATCAAAAGCAAAGGTAGTATTAGTTTGTGATCTTTTACCTAGCGAAAACATTTCATGGTTGTATGATAAAACTGATCTTTTTGCTTTGATGACCAGAGGTGAGGGGTTTGGTTTAACAGTTGCTGAAGCTATAGATAAAAAGAAGCCGGTTTTAGTACCCAAGGCGAGTGCTTATCTAGATTTCACAAATGAAGAAAGTTCTTTTTATGTCGATGGATCTTGGGAACCTTGTCATTCATCACCCGAACTTCACTCTGACTTGTCTTGGTTTGAGCCATCAACAAAGAGTGCTCGATTACAACTTAGAGAGGCATATAATCTTTGGAAAAATGGAAAGCTAGCTCAAGTTGGACAGTCTGCGCACGATTACCTTAGTGAATGTAATTTTACCGAAGAAAAGGTCGGACAAGACTTTTTTGATATCCTAAAAGAAGAATCTAAAAACCTAAAGCCAACTGATGCAGAAATGTTCACAAATAAGTCAGAGTCAGTATTCAAAGAAAAGATTGCGTCTTTACGATGGAGCTTATCGTCAGTTGCTCCTGCTGAAGTTGCAACTAAAAATATCATTACTAGCAAGGTTAATAAACTAACTGGACAGTTTGCTGGTGAGGATTGTTATATCTTAGGTTGCGGTCCATCTTTGGCAAACTATTCTCCTGACTTCCTCAGAGAAAAGCTAAAAGACAAATTAGTCATAGCTTTGAAACAGGCATACAACTATGCCCCTGAGATTGTTGATATACACATGTTTAATTCTAACAATGTCCAGGCATATGAATATACTAAAAGTAGACCTCTAGTAATAGGGTCATCAGCAGAGAGTCTCCCAGCAACATCTCGTGGGCTGTGGTCTACTAAGCAAGAATTTGATATCTTCTTTTTCATGCCAGACGACAAGAACTACGCAAATGCTCTATGCAACGCTAGAAACTTTAATGATTATACTTTGGACAAAACAATCTACAGACCCTGGGGACCGGGTATGATGTATGAAACTGTATTACACACGGCGTTACACTTGGGAGTAGAAAACATATACACTATTGGTTGGGATATGGAAAACCCTGGTACAACTACTTCGCATCACTTTTATGAGGACACTAATAAAATTATCAGAAAACCAGACCTCATGAAAAAAGATGAAATCGTGAGAAATATTGAAGCCAGCAAAGACGTTTATAATTGGCTTAAACAAAAAGGAGTTAACCTGTATATTGGTAGTGAGGGATCGCATGTTCATAGTGATGTCCCTAGAAAAATCTTAGCATAAGAGGAAAAAATGAAACCAACATATATCATCGCCGAGATCGGTATTAATCATAACGGAAGTCTGGAAACAGCAAAAAGACTTATTGACATTGCAGCTATTGCAGGATGTGATGCTGTAAAGTTTCAAAAAAGAAATCCTGATGTCTGTGTACCAGAACATCAGAAGTCAGTCATGCGAGATACTCCTTGGGGAGAAATGACTTACCTAGACTACAAGTACAAAGTAGAATTTGAAAAAAGAGAATATGATATCATAGACGAATATTGTAAAGAAAAAAATATTGCTTGGTCTGCCTCTCCTTGGGACTTAGATAGTTTAGAATTCTTGATGGGGTACGATATTCCATTTATCAAGATTCCATCTGCTATGATCACCAATGAAGAGTTGATGCGAGCATCTGCTGCGACAGGGAAGAAAATTATCTTCTCTACAGGTATGAGTACATTGGAAGAGATCGACCAAGCAGTCAAATGGATGAACGAAGAAAATACTCCGTTCTCTTTGTTGCACTGTAATTCAACTTATCCTGCACCTTTGGAGGACTTAAATCTATCTTGTATTCCCGTCCTCAAGGAAAAGTATCGATGTGAGGTTGGGTATAGCGGACATGAGTTTAGGCTTGGCACTACGGTAGCAGCAGTTTACTTGGGTGCAACTATTCTTGAGAGACACATCACTTTAGATAGGACAATGTGGGGATCGGACCACTTAGCATCAGTAGAACCACAGGGTCTGATTAAGTTAGTTCGAGGTGTCCGTGAACTTGAATCTGCTTATGGAGATGGAAGAAAGAGAGTAACAGAAGGAGAGCTACCAATCCGTAAGAAATTGAGAGGCTGCTAAAATGTGGAATAAGTATAGTTGTGTTTATCGGGATAAAGACCAAGAAGAACAAGTTAGTTCAATTGAAGAACTGAATAGACTTTTTCAATACAAAAGTACTCATACTGATCACACTAGTGTTTGGCATAACGATGATACTGGAAAATTCTTTGGATACACAAACAGATTTGATCCAGAGTGGGCTTCAAGTCCATGGTCTGGTGGGTGGTATAACTTTAATCATACAAAAGTATTTTGGGAAGAGTTCTTTGCAAAGAAGTTTTTTAGTATGTTTTTTAACAATCGCTCAATGGACTATGGGGATGTAACAGTTGATCAAGAAATTGTATATACAAAGAATGACAAGTTGTCAAAAATCAAAAACTCTAATGTATTGGTGCTCGGCGGCGGTCCAAGTTTAAATGATTTAGATCTTGATACTATAAATAAATACGACTTTGTTATTAGTTGCAACAACTATTACAAGAGTGAAAAACTAAAAGATGTTAAAGTTGATATCGCTCTAATTGGACAGGGTACGAATTTAGATGATCCAGAGCTTGTCTCAAGAATTAAAAAAGATGAAACTCTTATCGGGTTTGAACACTCACATAAGCTAGCGATTGACATTATCGATGAGTTTACAAGAGCTAACGACACAGACACATTTTTATACTTGACGAGATATTTTTCTAGGTTAGGATTTGCATCAAGAGCTATTGTCTTGGCACTTTGTTTTGGAGCAAAAACAATTGATATGGTTGGCTTTGACGGTCATCGAAAAATGAAAGAAGACAAACACGGATTTGACCAAAAAAAGGATACACCGGAGTATTATGACATGACAAAATACGAAGAAGCAGCCGTTGTATTCTGGGATTATATTACAACTCATTTTAGTACGGATGTAAACAATCTGTCTGAATCAAGTCAGTACAACGTTTATAATGGTATCAAAACTCATGTTGTAAACGAGGTTGAAGAATAGATGACCCCAAAGAAAGTTCTTATCACTGGCGGTACCGGTTCTCTAGGGAGAGCCTTGATCAAAAGACTAAAGTCCCTTGGTATGCAAATTATTGTTTACAGTAGAGATGAGGGGAAACAAGCTTTATATTTCGGAAGAGATAAGGATATAATCAGAGTAGTTGGAGATGTAAGAGATCTAGATAAACTCTCTACCACATTCCGTATTCATAAACCAGATTATGTTATTCATGCGGCTGCTCTAAAAAGAGTAGACGATATGGAGTTTCATCCAGACGAGTGTGTAAAAACAAATGTTATTGGATCACAAAACGTTGCAACAGCAGCACTAAAAACCGACGTTGAAAAATGTATACTAATCTCCACTGATAAAGCTTGCCAGCCGGTAAACGTTTATGGTTCAAGTAAGTTCATTGCGGAAAGAGTATTTACAAACTTCGATTTTTATTCTGAAAGCACAATCTTCGCTAGTGTTAGGTATGGCAATGTTATTGCTAGCAGGGGATCTTTTATTCCACTGTGGATGAGTCTGATTGACGATAACAAAACAGTTCCAGTTACAGATCTTGAATGCTCTAGATTTCTATTTACTTTAGATGACGCTGTTGACACGGTTCTGGGTGCTCTCAATCTAACACAGGGTGGTGAAGTATTCATTCCTAAGATTAAATCTTATAATCTAGAAACAGTTTTAAAATCATTAAGAGTATTATGTGATGTGGATGACGTTGACTATGATATTGTGAATATGCGACCTGGTGAAAAGATCCATGAAGATATGTTAGCTATTACAGAGTTAGACTTTACTTATGAGGTCGGAGAAAAACTCTTAGCTGTGTTACCTCAATACTCCAGAAGAGAGCACACCTATGATAAAAAGTATCAAGGAGAACACTTCAATTCATCACTTCATCTTAGTGACGATGTAGAAGAGTTGGCAGATTTAATCAAAACAGGAATTGATGACAAAGAATGAAGGTTTTAGTTACAGGCACCTCGGGGATGCTTGGGTCTGCTGTCTTAAACGAACTTAAACGGTTCAACCTTTTCTATGATATTGTAGACGCAGGTCCAAGTTCTGAAAGAGATCTAACAAACATACAACTTACAAAAGACTTTGTAGAAGCAGAAAAGCCAGATGTAATAATTCACCTAGCTGCTTTAACTTCTTTGAAAAAATGTAAAGATAACCCCGACAAGGCAAAAACTTTACATACAGACGTAACTAAAATTTTGTCCAAGTCTTGTAGGCGTATGATTTATGTTTCTACAGATTCTGTTTTTGATGGATGCTCTGAAGTTCCATATAATGAAAACTCAGATACAAACCCTCTTAATACCTACGCCAATACTAAGCTAACCGGTGAAGCCGCCGCAAGACGCAATAACGATAATTCGTTGGTTATTCGTACAAATATTTTTGGTCGAAAGCCTGGTATGTTAGCAGACTGGGCATTACAGTCAAATAAAGACAATAAAAAGATCAATGGTTATGTTAACATTAAGTTTAATCCTCTATATGTTGGTGATTTGGCAGTGGCAATAAGAAAACTCATTGATCATAACATGACAGGAACTATTAATATTGCTGGGGACATGTGCTTGAGCAAATATGAGTTCTTAAAATTATTGTACAAGCAGTTTAGTATGGACGCAGAGATGATTAGACCTATCACTTACAACGATACTAATGAGGATATAAAGAGGCCAAAGTATACTTGCCTACAGACAGGCATCTTTGAAGACGAGTTTGGGCATTCTTTTTCTTTATCTGGTGGTCTAAGTAAGCTATTTGACGAATATGAGGAGACCTAAAGTGCATTTCACAGTAGACGGTAAAAAGATTGGTAATAATAATCCAACTTACTTTATTGCAGATGTTGCAGCAAATCACGATGGCGATTTAGATAGGGCACTAAAACTTATCAAATTAGCTCACGAAGCTGGAGCAGATGCTGTAAAATTTCAACACCATGATTGCTCAAAATATGTTAGTGATTATGGATTTCAAAATCTTGGCTCAAAGTTGAGTCATCAAACCAAGTGGGAAAAGACAATTTATGAGGTTTATAAAGATGCCGAAGTCCCACTACAATGGACAGACATTTTAAAAAGCTATTGTGATGAACTTGGCATTACCTTTTTTACAACACCATATGATTTAGATATGGTTGATAAACTTGACCCTCATGTCCCAGCGTATAAAATTGGCTCTGGTGATGTTGCTTGGGAGGCGATGATAGATAAGGTTGCAAGTAAATTTAAACCAGTGTTTATTGCTACTGGTGCTGCTACAATGAACGAGGTTAGTAGAGCGATCGAGGTTTTAAATTATCGAAGACCTCCCGGCATTTGTTTGATGCAGTGTAACACCAATTACACTGGAGATATAGAAAACTTCAAATATATTAACCTAAACGTTCTTAAAACTTATAAGAAATATTTTCCTGACGTTGTTCTTGGACTGAGTGACCACACACCAGGACATGTTACCGTTCTTGGGGCAGTCGCTCTTGGTGCAAGAGCTATTGAGAAGCATTTCACAGATGATACAACTAGAAGCGGACCTGATCATCCATTTTCTATGGACCCAAGTTCTTGGAGAGAGATGGTAGATCAGACTAGACTCTTAGAACAATCCCTTGGATCAACTAATAAAGAAGTCCAAGATAACGAAAAAGAAACAGTTGTACTCCAAAGACGATGTATTAGGGTTAATAAAGATATCTCCGATCAAGAAGTTATCACGATTGAAGATATTGAATTTCAGAGACCTGCACCGCCAGGATCACTAAGTCCTAATTTGGTAGATAGAATATTAGGTAAGCCGCTGGTAGGAACAGTTAGCAGGGGGGAACACTTAACTCTCGAACATTTGCCGAGGTCAAATGGATGATAGAAAAAGATGGTATTATACTGCGTGCCATAGAAAAGGAAGATCTACCAGTTTTACAAGGCTGGAGAAACAACGATAGCCTCAGAAGATATTTTAGAGAGTGGAGAGATTTCTCTCTGACACAAAAAGAAAAATGGTATGATCAAATGATATTTGATGACCGCTTTCAAATGTTTGTTATTGAGAGAAGCGATAAGATATTATCTAAAGAATCTAAACTGTGTGGTGTAGCTGGAATAACTTATGTTGATTGGGTTAACCGCCATGGCGACGTTCATTTTTATATCGGCAAGGGTGGAGAGTGGATAGACAATAGAGTAGCACCTACAGCGTTTGAAATGATATTAGATTATGGCTACAACACTATGAACCTGAACAAGTTGTGGGCAGAGGTATACCAAATTGATAGCAAGAAACTTAATTTTTTCATAGAAAGAGGCTTTAGTATTGATGCTAGCTTAAGGGAACATTATTTTCACAAAGGACAGTATTATACTTCTCACATTTTGTCTCTTCTGAAAAAGGAGTATGATGAAGAATTTCAAAAAAGTGATGGTGATTGCAGCACACCCTGACGACGATGTTTTAGGTTGTGGTGGCACGCTCAGTAAGCTAAAAAGACAAGGGGTAAATGTAAGAGTTATCTTCATCGCTGAAGGTACCACTTGTAGATTTGCAAACCCACATTTTTGGGACCAGAAGGAGGTGAACAAAGAGATAGAGCATAGAAACAATTGTGGAATAAAAGCTTTACAAAAACTTGGTGTTCACGATTATATGTTTTACAATTTACCCTGTGGTAGACTTGATCAAGAGCCGGTCATAAAAATAGGTAAAATTATTGAAAATGAAATTAAACAATATAGTCCAAATGTTATTTTTACGCACTCAAAAAATGATGTCAACATGGATCATCAAGTTGTTTATCAAGCCACTTTACAAGCAACAAGACCCGGCGCTCTTAACTCTGTAGAAACTCTTTTGACCTACGAAGTCTTATCTTCATCAGAATGGAATTTTTCTGACCCATTCACACCAAACTTTTTTATAAAAATTTCAAAAAAAGATGTTGACAAAAAGGTTGAAGCTATGTCATTATATGATACTGAAATAAAACCCTTGCCATTTCCTAGGTGTGAAAAGATGATTCGGATGAAATGCAATGTAAGAGGATCACAAATTGGTGTAGAAAATGCTGAAGCATTTACACTAGTCAGAGGTCTTGTTCAGTGAAAATTGTTTGTGTTGGATACCGAGCCTGGGCTTTAGAAATATACGAGCGCCTAAAGGTTTTTTATGGCAATACACATAATATTATCATTGTAAACAAAGAGGAATATTCAGAAGCGTTCCTAGAAAAAGAAAAGCCAGACATGGTTTTATTCTATGGGTGGAGTTGGAAAATAAAGACATCGGTTATTAACAAGTATAAATGTCTAATGTTGCATCCATCTCCTTTGCCAAAATATAGGGGAGGTTCTCCAATTCAAAATCAAATCATCAATGGTGAAACTTTATCAGCGGTAACAATTATAGAAATGACAGATGAACTAGATGGTGGAGATATTTTAGCTCAAGAAGAAATTTCACTTGAAGGTAAGATAAAAGATATTCTAAAAAGAATTACCAGGGTCGGCTCTAGGTTGACAAAAAGAATTATTTCTGGCAACATTATAAGAAGAAGACAGAATGAAAATGAATCTACTTTTTATAACAGGAGAAAAGATCAAGACAATGAAATTACTATTCAAGAAATCTTAAACAAAGATAGCCAGTATCTTTACAACAAAATTAGAATGCTTGGTGATCCTTATCCATCTGCCTATATTAAAACTGCGGATGGAAAAAGACTATTGATAAAAGAAGTTGTGGTAGAGAAAGATGATGATTAAATGGAACAAGTGTATATTAGCTTACAGTAACGGTGAGTTTGTAGACGATGCTATGATGCAGGATATACGACAAGCATTTATGTTTTACTATCAGTTGATAGGCAGAAGAAAACCAGAATATAATGTCTGGTACGATACTGAAAAAGATTTGTGTTTCGGTTTAGATTTTACAAAGGAAAACTTTTTCTCCAAAACTTCCATGGTGCATACCAGGCAAGGAGCTACTCATATAGCACCAACTATGCGAGCAACCCCAGAGGTGTTTTTAGAACGAGACTTGTCGTTTGTAAAAGACGAGCTAGCTAGCAACTTTGGTGACCAAGCTTCTATCGGAACTGAAGCAATGTTCCAGGAGATAGAAGAGTGTGAAAAGTTTAAGAACTCTAAAATATTAGTGGTCGGTGCTGGTCCCACATCAACAAGAACGGATTGGGATGCCAGTGATTATGATTATGTTTGGTCCTGTAACCATTATTTTGAAAGTAGTGTGTTACAAGATATTAAGGTTGACCTAGTAACACTGGGAGGTGAAGTTGACCTATCCAGTAGCAATAAGGGTTTGCATGATCACATTAGAAAAAATAATACCATTTGTTGTTTTGATAATAACGATGACCATCATTTGCCTAAGAGATTTTCTGATAAAAAATCAATATTTGAAAACTATGCAGCTTTTTACGCTCACTTGAGATTCAATGCGAGAAATGGTGCAGTACCAAGGCTGTTATGCTTAGCTACTCTCATGAGACCTAAGAGTATTGATTTCGTAGGGATGGACGGGCTCCGACCAGATGAAGAAGGGGGCAGTATTTGTGAACACTCATTCCAGAAGGATAAAAAATGGAATGGTACAGTTGACTATCACCTTTACAAAAGACACTATGTCATGTTATGGGACTATATCTTGAATGTCTTAGACAAAGATAGAAAGATAAAGTTTCAAAATTTAGGTGAAGGTTTTTCTGCAAACCAATCAACTGATATTTCAAAACAAGAATTTCCACTTGAGAGAAGAAAATGAAAAAGATAGAACAGGTTGCATTTATAGTACAAGCTAGACTGGGATCTCAGAGGGTTCCGCAGAAAATGATTAGACCTTTTGCGGGCACTACTCTTTTAGATATAATGTTGGACAAGCTTACAAACAAATCAACCATTATTCCAAACAACAACATATTCCTTTCGGCTCATGAAAAGGAGCTAAAAACGATTGGTGATAAATATGATTTGAATATCTTCCACAGGAGTGAGGCATCTGCAAACTCTGAGGGTACGCCAGTTACTGAGATGTATGAGTGGTGGGATAAATTACCTCATGAATATTGTGTGTTTGTTAATGCTTGTTGTCCGTTTCTGACTATTGAGAGTATTGAAAACTTTACTTCTGAATATTTAAAGTCTGAGTCTAATGGCATGTTTGGTGTTGTCAAAAAGAAAAACTATTATTGGGATGAGAATGATGCTATGGTAACACCTTGGCCAAAAGATCAAGATGTTATGAATACTAAAGTTGTAGGGGTAACAAAAGAGGCTGCGCACTGTTTATATGCGGGCAAACTTTCGGATATTGGTAAAGGTATTTGGATGGGTAAGTTTGATAAGCCAGGTGACATAGAACTATATTCGATGGACAATGAATTTGAAATCCTAGATGTAGATTATGAGTGGCAATTTAAAATGTGCGAAGCACTCTACGGGGCGGGATATAAGTGAGGATAGCAGCCTGCTTATCTGGTCAGTTAGGTTCATTTAGGAGAACTTATAACAACCAGCAACAAATGTTTTTAGCAGAGAACCAGTGCGATATTTTTGCTCTGACATCAAATGCTGTTTCACAAAGAGTTAATTTGAGTCTTCATTACCCTCCATCAACTCCAATATATGAATATCTCCCAAATATCAAATGGTATAAATCTTATCCAAGACCCTATGGGATCATATACAACACTGATGAAAGAGCCCTCAACTATTTGGTTGGTGTAACTTATGGGGATGATCTAAAGAAGTTACACATAATGGATGAATCAGCCAAGGAAAGTCTTGATGATATTCGGTTGCCTACAAAGTGGGACTGGATGAGAAAAAGACAATTGAAAAAAATGCATGAGTGTAACGAGATGATGCACCAATATGAAAAAGAAAACAATATTAAATATGATATTGTTGTTAGGGCTAGGTTTGATATTGCATTAGCCCGAAAGATTAACATTGAACAAATAATCTCAAAACATGATAATATTGAAAACAAATTATTTGGTGTTGGAGGATTTCCGTGTACGCCACCTAATGTTTTTATGAAAGAATTTCTTTGTGATGGATTCGCATTTGGAACACCAGAGGTTATGGATGTCTATACAGGTCTATACAATCAGAAAAAACCATACCCACACCTTGAGGAATATGATGACTATCATTCTCAGTGGGGAGAACATGTCGAGTCACAATTGCAAACGCATTTAGAAAGGAATGGGATCGAGATAGTTCACATCATTGATGAGCGAAAAGATTACCAGATTATTAGATGAGTCAAAACTTAGAAAAAATCTTAGATGTTTATAATAAATATCTTGAACCTGAAGACATTAAACTATTTGAAGAGGTGACTCCTTGCAAGTTTGGCACACTAATGTCTTCTTTGGTACGAATGGATCCTCAAAATTTTGCTAGTATTTTTACAGAAGTTAAATCGATAAACAACTCATTATTGAATGAGCAGGGGTTACAAGTTTATCGGTCTTTATTAGCAGATCGAGTTTTATCTGCTAAGGCAAAAAAAGCAGGATACCATGGTTTAGAAGAATATCAAAAGTTAATGGAGGATGGCTTCTTAATCTTGGAGGACTTTCTACCAGAGGATAATTTTAATTGGTTGGAACCTAAAATTCAAGAGTTTGTTAGCAACAAGCTTCAAGGAGGCGGTCGTGCTCCAATACACAACCCCGGAAAGTTTTATAGCCTCAATGATAGGATGTTGACATATTTGAAGATGGTATGGGGAGTTACAGAGTTTGAAGGCGACCTTCGATCTGGATACCCTAGGGTTGATATAGATAACCTTATCCATCAGCCATATGAAAATGATGTTCAAAAATCTTTACATACAGATACATTCCACAATACAATCAAAGGATGGCTATACATTGACGATGTGGAAGAGCACCAAGGTCCATTTGCATATGTCAAAGGGTCACATAAAAATACACCAGAAAGAGCAGCCTGGGATTATGAAAATAGTAAACTAGCATATGATCCAAGACACCCTCTTTATACTAGTCGAACAGAACGACGAACAACTTGGGTGACACCGGGGTCATATCGTATAGCAGATCATAAAAAAAGCGAAGGTGAGAGCGAAGAATTAAAAAGACTTGGATATGATGAGCCAATCTTATGTACTGGTAAAAAGAACACCCTTGTACTTGCAACTACAAAAGGCTTTCACAAACGACATGAAGTCGTGACACCAGGCACACAAAGATTAACCATACAAATACAATTTAGGGTCAACCCATTCCCTTTGGCTACAAGTTGTCCAAGCAAGTATATTTTAGGTCAAGATTTTTTGGAGGAAAAATGAGAAAAGTATTTTTAGATTGCGGAGCAAATAATGGATGTTCATTTCGGGCATTTAAGGAATATTACCCTGACTGGCGACAGTATGAAATTCATTGTTTTGAACCTAACCCAGGATTTAAGAGTGCCTTTCAGGGGCTACCAGTGATTTATCATCCCGATGCGGTTTGGGTTGAAGATGGAGAGATGGACTTTTATATCACCGGCGGCGCATCTTCGACATTACTTGAGGAAAAAGTTATAGCACAAAATAAACATGTACACGCTCTAGTAAAGGTGCCAACCATAGATCTTAGTAAGTGGATTATGGAAAACTTTAACAAAGAGGACCATATCGTGCTAAAACTAGATATCGAAGGTGCGGAGTACGAGTTGGTTGAAAAGATGGAAAAAGATGGTTCACTTGAATATATTACCGAAGTACATGGAGAGATCCACGGTCCAAAGTGCGGCAAAGGTTATGAAGACGATATGAAACTAATCCGTAGCTTTAAGAATCAAGGTCTTGATATCTATGCTTGGTCTGCGGCAGACGACGAAGATATGACCTTTAAGAAGAATATTCTAAATGAAGAGTTTATGGTAAACGTTATGTATCCAAACTGGATTAGAAAAGGATTTACCATTGAGGGATTTGAACAGCAATGATCATTTATATTGACATTGATGAAACCATCTGTACTCACCCAGAGGGAGATAAAGATAAACCTAGAGATTACTCTCTAGCGGAACCAATAATTGGCAACATCAGAAAAGCTAACGCACTCTATGATGCTGGTCATACTATTGTTTATTGGACTGCCCGAGGAGCAACTACTGGGATCGATCACCGTGAGTTGACCGAGGGTCAACTTGACGACTGGGGCGCAAACAGACATGAACTAAAATTAGACAAACCATTTTATGATTTGTTTATTGACGATAGAAATATTAACACAAAGGATTGGAGACATCCGCTATGAAACTATCAAACCAAGCTGTCGGAGCACTTTTAATGACTCTACAGAAATGCTTACTAGAGCAAACAGATATTGTTCCCTTGCTAGAAAATTGGGAACTAAAAGTTGAAGACGATGAAGTCGTGGTTATTAACCCACCAAACTTTACCGTACCAGAAAACGAAAGTGAAAGCGCATAATATGCCAAAGTACGAATATCTTTGCAGTGCGTGTGAGAACACATTTACAGAGATACATTCATACAAAGAAGTGTTAGCGGAATGCCCTGAGTGCAACGCACTGGACACGCTTAGCAAGGTGTTAAATACACCTGTAAACTTGTCCTATAAACGAGTACAAAAGGTTTCTAAACCAGGCATGGCGGTTAATGATGCTATTATGTCTACCAAACAAGAAATAGAAGTTCACAAAGAGGAACTCAAAAACAGGGAGGCAAACAGTGATGACTGAAGTGCTTATAATCATCAGCGTTGTTATCAATATTTTAGCCATCTGGTATGTCAGAGAACTTTTAATTCGCTTTAGATTCTATTCCGAAAATACTGGACAACTTTTTACAAACTTAAAAGAATATACAGATCATCTTCAGAAAGTACACCAAATGGAGGTTTACTTCGGAGATCCAACAATACAAGGACTCTTAGAGCATTCAAAGGCTGTAGCAGTTACCGTGTCAGAATATCTGGACATATTCTCTTTAGAAGAGGAGGACTTAGGTGCCGAAGAGGACGAAGAAGAAAAAGAAGAGTAATCATTACTTTACTCAAGACACTGAAGATGCTATTGTAGCATACGCTAGGACAGAGGACATCGGTGTCAGGACAAAACTATATGTTGAACACATCCAGCCAGCCTTCAACGAGTTGGTTGATAAGATTGTTTACACATATAAGTACACGAGCTTGCAGAATATCAATCCGTTAAAGGATGATTGTAAAATCTGGCTAACCACTATCTTAGATAAATACAATCCGGATAGAGGAACAAAGGCTTTTTCTTATTTTTCAGTAGTAACGAAAAATTGGTTTACGCACAAAGCTAAAAAGCAAGCAAAGCAAAACAAGCGAGAGA
>Ga0209337_1000662_pt1 | contig 27791 bp, 35 predicted proteins | sample LinPmetageLP53_FD_184044 | JGI IMG/M metagenome (GOLD analysis project Ga0209337, IMG submission 184044) | Marine viral communities from the Pacific Ocean - LP-53 (SPAdes) (version 2) | ecosystem: Environmental > Aquatic > Marine > Oceanic | place: Pacific Ocean | collected 2010-02-08 | reverse complement strand
GCGAAGCAGAAGATGAAATGAAAATTATTGAAGAGCGCTTTGCATCTATAGAAACATCAGTACAGTTTTTAGAAAAAGAAATAGATAGTATTGAAGTGCCAGATGTTACTGAAATTAAAACAGATGTTGCTACCATCAAAGCTGATTTACAAAGCCTTGAAAAAGATCTTAACAAACTAGAAAACAAAAACAGCAACCCTCTTAACGGATAATGCAACAGATACTTGTTGGCATTATTTTGGTCCTTGGTTTTGCTACCTACTACTTTTACAGCCAAAATCAAATACTTCAAACTAATAACGCAGTTTTAGAGGGTGCAGTAGCTACCCAAGAAGAAGCAATAAAGTCTATTCAAGCAGACTTTGAATTACAAACACAACAACTTCAAGACCTTAATGTTAAGAGTCAAAAAGCACAAAGAGAACTGAGTAGATATACGCAGTTTATACAGAACTATGAGTTAGCCTCAAAGATATTGGCTGACCCAGTTGAAATGGAAAGGAAAATAAATAATGGTACAAAACACATTATGGAAAACATCGAGCAAATCAGTGGCACTATTGATGGTCTTGATAATGGCTTGCAGTTGCAGCCTACTTCCAACTAAACAAATACAAGTAACTGCCAAGCCTATTGAGCGCAAGATAGTTCAACCTATCATGCCAAGAGAAATAGATCTTAGAGAGTTGCAGTGGATAGCTGTTACACCCGATAACTGGGAAGAGCAACTTTCTAGGATAGAAAAACAAGAGGGGGAGTTAGTATTTCTTGCTATGACCATACCTGATTACGAAGTTATGTCTTATAACATGCAAGAAATTAAACGCTATATTACTGAATTAAAAGACGTTGTCGTATATTATAGAAAAGTAACAACTAAAGATAATGAGTAAAAAACCAGAACCATATGTATACAAAGCAACCATTGAAAGAGTGGTTGATGGCGATACCATTGATGTTACCCTTGACTTAGGATTTGATGTTCGTTTGCATAAACAACGCTGCAGGTTGGCAGGCATAGACACACCTGAGTCAAGGACCCGAAATTTAGCAGAAAAAGCACTCGGCAAAAAAGCGTCAACAAGATTATCAGAATTATGCGTAGGCTCATTTTTAATACAATCGCTAGGTAAAGGTAAATATGGCAGAATACTTGCAATCCCTTTTACAGAAGATGGTAAAGATGTTTGCCAAATTCTTATTAAAGAAGGACACGCAGTTGAATACTGGGGTGGAACCAAAAAAGCAAAAGTCAGAGATGACGGAACATGGGGAGAATAATATGAATATTTCAGATGATGGATTTAACATTATAAAAAAATTTGAAGGTTGTGAATTAGAGGCTTACAAATGCGCAGCAGGAGTTTGGACAATAGGCTATGGTCATACCAAAGATGTGCAAGAAGGCGATAAATGGACTGAAGAAAAATCAGAGTTTATGTTATGGCGCGAGCTAGAAGATGAGTATGAGCATTATGTTAACAGCCTGGTAACAGTTCCTCTAAACCAATGTCAGTTCGATGCTTTGGTTTCTTGGGTGTATAACTTAGGGCCAAACAATCTTAAAAGCAGTTCAATGCTTAGAGTTTTAAACGAAGGTAAATACGATGAAGTGCCTGCGCAAATGAAGAGATGGAATAAAGCAAACGGCAAAGTTTTGGCTGGTCTTACAAGAAGAAGAGAAGCAGAAGGTTTAATGTTTGAAGGCGAGCCTTGGGATCATATATAAAATGCCCTTAACAAAACTTACATTTCAACCCGGTATCAACAAAGAGATGACTGACCTTATGGACAAAGGCGGCTGGGCTGATGGTAATTTAGTTAGGTTTAGAAAAGGTTTACCAGAAAAGATAGGTGGTTGGACTAAAAATAGTCTTAATACTTTTTTAGGAGCATGTCGAGCTATGCTTGGTTGGGTGTCTTTATCATCTACTAAGTTTTTAGGCATGGGAACTAACTTAAAATACTATGTCAAAGAGGGTGCTAACTTTAATGATATTACTCCAATTAGATTAACCACTAGCGCAGGAGACGTAACCTTTGCTAAAGTAGGAAATGGAGATGCTACTATCACTGTGAGTGATACTGCACATGGTGCTGTACAAAATGATTTTGTAACTTTTTCAGGTGCAGCTTCTCTTGGCGGTAATATTAACTCTGCGGTATTAAATCAAGAATATCAAATAGCAACAATTGTAAATGCTAATTCGTATACGATTGAAGCCAAAAATACTAGTGGCGATACAGTATTGGCTGCGGCTGGAGACAGCGGTAATGGCGGTGGATCTACAGTAGGCGCTTATCAAATCAACACTGGCCTTAATGTTTATGTACCATCAACTGGTTGGGGTGTAAGCACATGGGGATCTAGCACATGGGGTTCTGCTGCAGCGGCAAGCTTTGCTAATCAATTAAGATTGTGGTCTCATGATGCTTTTGGTGAAGATTTAATTATCAATCCTAGAGCCGGCGGTGTTTTTTACTGGGATACATCAAGCGGAACATCAGCCAGAGCAGTAAATATTACATCTTTGTCAGGAGCTAATCTTGCTCCAACCAAAGGCTTGCAAACAATTGTTAGTGACATTGATCGGCATGTTATTGTTTTGGGCGCAGATCCTATTGTAGGAAGCGCAAGAACAGGAAGCATAGATCCTTTGCTTATAGCTTTTAGTAGTCAAGAAAGTTTAACAGAATGGAATCCTACAGCCACCAATACAGCTGGAGATATAAGACTGTCTTCAGGCTCACAGATAGTTGGCGGCCTAAGAGCAAGACAAGAAATACTTATTTGGACAGATACTTCTTTATACTCCATGCAATTTATTGGTGCTCCATTTACATTTGGCGTTAACTTAATCAATGAGAATGTAGGCATGATGTCACCTAATGCTGCTGTTAATGCACCAGATGGTGTTTACTGGATGGCTCGTGATGGCTTTTATAAATACGCAGGAGCTGTTCAAAGAGTTAATTGTAGTGTGCTTAACTATGTCTTAGATGATTTAAACGTAACTCAATCTTTTAAAATATTTGCTTTCAGCAATAAAGAATTTAATGAAATAGGATGGTTCTATTGTTCTGGAAGCAGTGACGATATAGATAGATATATCACATACAATTATTTAGAAAACGTTTGGAGCATAGGAGAGTTGTCAAGAACAGCTTGGTTAGACGAAGGGATCTTTGAAAATCCATTAGCAACAGAAGGATCAGCAAACAGCAGTATCTTATACAACCACGAGACTGGCTCAGATGCAGACGGTGTACCAATGGACAATGTCTTTATTGAGTCTGGTGATATTGATATTGATGAAGGCGAACAATTTGGTTTTGTTAGTAGAATTATTCCTGACGTTAAGTTTTTTGGTTCTACTCCTACAAGTGGCCAAATAAATTATGTTTTAAAATCAAGAAATTATCCGGGCGAAAGTTTAACAACGAATTCAACCAGTGATGTTACGAGTTCTACCACACAAAATTTTGTAAGAACAAGAGCTCGTCAATTAGTATTTAGAGTCCAGTCTGATGATGATGCAGATACAGGAGTAAGAACTGGATTTAAGTGGAGACTAGGAGCCAATAGATTTGATATAAGAACTGATGGCAGAAGATAATGGCAAAGCTTCTTGATAGCAGGTTACCATTAGCGTTAAACGAAGTTGATGCAAGTTTATTCAATAGATTAGTTAGAATACTAGAAATTAATCTAGGAAAGTTTGATCCAAATTCAACACCACAGTTTAACGATAGTGAAATAAATACTCTTGCTTTTAACGCTGGAGATGTTATTTGGAATACATCTATTGGTGTGCTTCAGGTTTATGTTGGCAACAAATGGATAGATCTACACACGCCTGTAGACCCTCATGGGTTTGAAGCTAACGCACAACTAGGAGCTATTAGTATTAAAACAAATGGTGATATCACATTGACTTTATGATAAATTAAGCACATGCAAGATAAAAGCAACCTTAGAAAAATTTACGAAGCAATCAGAGGTGGAGTTGGTTCTCCCATGTCAGGTCTTGGTCCAACACAAGAATACATGCGTGACATACTTAAACCAGAAGGCTTTGATGAGCCTAAAATAGCAGCTGGCAAGAGCATTAGAGAAATGTTTGAGATAGAGTTTCAGCGTGCTAGAAGAAAAGGCGATGATGTTTTTGAATTTATGGGCAAACCTTACCACACAAAAACCAAAGAAGAGGTTGAAGGTTTTGCAACAGGAGATGCTGTTGGCCTATTGCCTGGTGGAGGTATACCACCTATGAATATTAATATTCCTGATATAAATACTGGTAAAGTTATTGACTTTGATGATCCATTTGATAAGGATGCTCAAGATGAAGCAGAAGAAGATCTAGAAGAAGTTAATAAAAAAGAAGAAGAGGATAAAGAAAAAAAATCTGACATGGAAAAAATAGGAGAAATGCTAACTCTTGTTGCAGAAGCTAATGATTTCTCTCCACTTGTAAGAGGCCAAATAATTAAAGGATCTCAAGCAAGCATACCTCAATTGCAAAGATATAACGGAGGAGGTTTAGCAAACCTTGGTCTTAATTTAGATTTTGATATTAACGATTATCTAGAAAATATTTTAGGCGTAGATACAGGAGAAGGCACAGAAGAAGACATGGCCACTGCTCTTGCTAGAGCATATGGCGCACCCTCAGAGGGCATAGGATCTTATGCTAGATCAATGGGTTACAGAGATACAAAACCTGGCGCTGGTATTAGCATTGATGCTAAAGATGTAACACCAGATGTTTATAGATTCTACCCATCTGAAGTATCTAAAATTTATTCACAAGCTAAAGGAACACCTTTCTCACCATTGGTAGCGCCTCCAAGAGAAGCTACGTTTATAGATGATCTACAGCCTAGGCGTATAGCCAGTCAATTGTATGCTAAAAATGGTACCTATGTTCAAGGCTATGCTGATGGCACGGGCGAGATGGGCGTTGAAGACTTCCCAGAAAGAGACGAATTAGTAACAGGTCCCGGTGGTGAAAGAGGCGATAAGATACCAGCTATGTTAAGTGATGGTGAGTTTGTAACTAACTCAGCAGCTGTTAGAGGCATGGGTATTGCAGCAGGAGCTAATCCTAACGATGAATACGAACAAAGATTATTTGGCGCTCGTGAAATGTACAAGATGCAAAAGTATGGAGAACAAATAGCCAAACAACTTGTATGAATCTAACCTTAGAAAAGGTAGAACCTATATCAGAAAATGGCAAACACATAGCTGATTTTCTATCAGAACACTTTTGGAAAGAACATTCCCTATCAGACAAAGGATCTCCTGAAATAGATTGGAGTAGAGCTTCAGCTCACATAAATCATTTCCTGTTTAACGGTATTGTGTATAATGTAATGGATGGTGATACAATCATTGGTAGTATTGCTGCAGGCCCTGATGACTATTGGTGGTCAGCAGAACAATACATAGGCGATGGATGGTTTTATGTTTTACCTGAATACAGAAATTTAAAAAACCAAATCCCGCCATCACATCTTTTAATAGATGCAGTAATAGATTATGCTAAAGAACAAGACAAGCCTTTAATTCTTGGCATTTTTAATCTAGAGGGTGTAGAAAGAGCTAAGAAACTTTTTGATAAGAAAGGCTTTCACCAAATAGGTGGTATGTATTATAGGAAATAAATAAAAGATGTGTCTAAGTAAAACTAAATCAGCACCTCCAGCAGAGGTTATAACAACACCTCAAACAGGTTATAGTTTTGTTTCTCCATACATGGAGGATTACTCACGCAGATTATTATCATCTTACTTTGGCGCACCCGGTGAATACGAAGGTCTTATATCTAGGCCTAGAGATATTCCCATTGAGCAAACTGCTGGGCTCACCCCTTTACAAATACAAGCCCGACAGCAAGCCGGAAGACTTGGTGAGTATCAACCTTATGTAAATGAAGCTGGTCGACTCTTCGGTAGACAGGAAAGAGCTTTAGATGAAGCTTATGGATATTTACCGGGTGCTCGTGATGCTGTTACTGGTGGCCTTGGTGCATTACAACGAGCAGAACAAACAGCCATGGGCACTACAGGAATGTACGATCCATCAATGGCTCAAAACTTTTTTAATCCATACGAAGATCAAGTTGTTCAACAAACACTAGAAGACATAGGCAGACAATCAGCTCAAGCAGACATAGGTCTTAGGGATCAGGCTGTATCAGCCGGCGCATTTGGTGGGTCTAGAGGAAGAATTACCCAAGAGGAACTTGCCCGACAAACTGGACGTGGAGCAGCAGAAGCTGTTTCTGGCATCAGAAGCGCTGGTTTTGGCCAAGCTCAAAATCAAGCACAACAAGCATTCGAACAACAGCGTGGCGCTCAACAAGGACTTGCATCTATGCAAGCAGGTATTGGCGGCCAGCAAGCACAACTAGGCCAGGCTCTTGGTGGGCTTGGACAATTAAGCGCAGGACTTGGCGGCCAGTTCGGACAGATTGGTGGTGGACTAGCGGGACTAGGTCAACAATCCCAACAACAGCTAGGCACTCAAGTAAATATGTTAAACCAACTTGGTCAACAAGGCCAAGCTACTCAGCAAGCAGCACTATCAAGACAGTTTGCTGGAGCAAATCAGCTTGCTCAAGAACCATTACAAAGATTGCTCACAGGCCAACAGCTTCTAGCTGGATCTCCAATGGGAGGTATCTCTGGAGGTACTGGCACAAGCGCATATCAACGTGGTGTCTATCAGCAACCCACAGCATTAGGACAAGCAGTCGGTGCCGCAGGAACTATTGCTACTGGACTAGGCTCTTTAGGATACACACCTTTTTCTGATGTAGATTTAAAAGAAAACATTAAAAAAATTGGTGAATTAGAGCCAGGTGTTGGCTGGTACACATGGGATTGGAACGACAAAGGTAAAGCACTAGGCGCAGAAAGTGAGCCAGCTGAAGGTGTACTAGCTCAAGAAGTTCTAGAAGTTAAACCAGATGCAGTTATTGTTCAAAATGGCTACTACGCTGTAGATTACAGCAAGGTGATGTAATGCCGGGAATAATGTCAGGCCTTGAGCCAGTAAGATTAAAAGACGGTGGCTTCCCGGATCTAACAGGCGATGGCAAAGTAACACAAGCTGACATACTTAAAGGCCGAGGTGTACCTGGCCTAGCAAACGGTGGAGACCCTAGGTTTATGAGCCGAGAAGGTTTCTTCAGCATGAGAGATGACCCTGAAAGACTTAACGCACGAGATATTACTGATCTTATCTTTGATCCAAACGATCCATTAGATTATGCAGCAGCAGGTATAGCAGCTACAGGTGTTGGATTACCAGCTGCTGCAGCCATGAAGACAGCGAACACTGGAAGAAAAGTTCTTGGTGGCATTGGGGCAACACTTGCTACTACACCTCTTGTTAGGGAAGGCATAGAGTTTATGCAAAGTCCAGTTGAATACACTAAAGGAATTTTAGATCTTGTAACATCAGCACCAGAGGCAGCTGGTTCAATGGGTGAAATAGCGCAAGCGTTAAAAGCAGATCCAAAAGGAACAGCTTCTATTATTTATGAAACTGTTTCTAAAACATCTGGCTACCCTGTTGAAAGAGCAGACGGTGGTATTATGAGAATGGTAGACGGTGGCATACTACCAGCTAGTGCAAAGACTCCGACTGGTAAAAAGAAAAAAGCTGTTATGACTGTGATGGATATGATGGATGAGATAGCAGAAAAGCTTCCTACAAAAACTAAAAAGAAAACAAAGAAAGAAAAAGATGCAGATGTAGAAGCAGAAAGAGAGATTATAGAAAATGCTTCTAGACAAAGAGAAGCAGAAGTTATAGCACAGCAAGCTAGGTTAGAAAGGGCTAGAGCCAATAGAGCCAATCAACCAACAACACCTCAACCAGTAAGACCTGAAGCACCTCAGCCAATAAGAACTCAAACCCCTGTTAGAACAGATGCGCCTGAGGTTGGGCCTCCAAGACCTGCACCAAGCCAAGGAGCTAATGTTAATAAAGCAGCAGATGATGCTTTTAAAGGATCAGGCACAGGAGCTCCGGGTAGAGCACAAAGACTTTTAGAAGGAAGCGGAAGAATTTTAGGAAAAGGTGGTAAGCTTTTAGGAAATGTAGGATTGTATGGTCTTGCTGGATATGGAGGCATGGAAATTGCAAAAAGAATGTTTGGCAGTGATGACAAAGAAAACAATGTTACAACGATACCTGAGCCAGATGGTTCTACAATAGCTAACGTTTCTACTGGTAGCAATACTAATGCTTTATTACCAGAAAATGATCCTGCTCAACAAGATCCAAACACTTTACCTAAACCTGGAACAACAACAACTACAACAAAAACTTCTTCCTCAACCAAAACAGGAGGATCAAGTTCTTCTGCACCAGCACCTGCACCATCTCCATCTCCTTCAGGAGATAAATTTGATCCAAAAGATATTGCATCATCTGACAGGTTTGCAGAAATTATGAAATACAATTTAATTACTGACAAAGGATTTAATGTAGATGACAAAGGTAATTTCGTTGGTCAAAAACCTACGTTTATTGATTACTTAAAAACTTTACCAAGCACTTACATGGATAAGGTTGGAAGAGATGAAGACTATGCTAAAAAAATGATGGCAGGTTTCTTAAACATGATGAGACCTGTTGAGGGATATGTTCCTGTTAATCCTGCTGTTGCTTTTGGCGATGCATATTTTGGTGAAGAAACAAGACAAGCTGATATGGAATCTGCTATGGCTAAAACTTTAAGATTCTTAGATAAAAATCCAGAACAAAAGGCAGCATACATGCAAACATTAAGAGCTTCTTCAGGTGTAGATCCATATAAAGACATTGATCCTAAAAAAAATAGAGAAGCTTTTGATGATTTATTTTTAAATAGATTAAGAGATTATAGAATTACTACAGATTCTCAAGCTAATGCTGATGATTTTTATTTATATGATCCAGTAGAGGGGGAAACATTTACTAGTACCTCTCTTCTTTCTTATCAAAATTCAAACCCTGCTCTTGTACCAGTTATAGTTTCAAGATTGCAATTGTTAAAAAGGAATCCGGGCTAGTGTGCTATGCCAACAGTAACATTTAAAGATGGCACGAGTGTATTCGTTCAAGATACAAAACCTGAAACATTAAAAAAAACAGAGCTAGATTACTTAGCAAACCAAAGAAAAAATACAGTGCCATTAGAAGAGATAGCTAGTGGTGTTCAGCGTGGCATTATTGGTATAGCAGAAGGATTAACCACCATACCCACTACAGTATACGATCATCTTAATGATACTGATGTAACCAACACTGTTATTAAACATTTTGAAAAAGCCAAGCCTGAAGTTAAAACAGGCCTTGGTGTAGGAGCTCAGTATGTTACGCAGTTTGGTTTGCCCGGACTAGGAGCAGCAGGAATTGTTAGTAACTTTGGCAGAGCAAACAAACTAAAGGGAGCGTTAGCTGCTGGTGTTGTAGATGGAGCAGTTAACACTGATGATGTAGAAAGTTTGACTGATGTTTTTTTTGATAGTGAATCAGATCAAGATAGGCTAGCTAGACTAAGAGGATCTGAAGCTGCTTATGAAAGACTAAAAGAAAGATTTGTTATTGCTGGAGAAGGAGCTGCTATTACTAGATTTGCTCCACCCATAATTAAAGGAGGCTTGGAAGGAGTTGGCAGGGTTGCTGAAACAGCTGTTTCTTTGCCAGTCATAAGAGATGTCGCAAGAACTGTTGCTCAAGCCGCTCAATGGACTAAAGGTAAGTTAGTTCCTGCAAAAATAAAAGATACAATAAATAATTCTAACAGAGGTATTTATAATTTTTTAAAAAGAAACTTTACCAAAGAAGGTGCATTACCGAGTCAAGCAGTGTATCAAGCACAACAAGCAGTAGCTGATAGGACAGAGGGATTGCTTGACCAAGTAGACATGGCGCATTCTCAAATAGGACAATTCTTTGAAGATGGTGTTAAAAGAGGAAAGATAAGTACAGGCCAGCAAGAATCCATAGCAAGATCTGTTAATGAATTTTTATTTCCTCTTACAAAAGTTGAGTTTGAATTACCAAATGCAACAGCATCTGAGCAAAGAAAACTAGCAAAGCAAATACAAAACAAAGCAATGAAAAATTTATTAGGATTTGAAGAGTTGCTTGATTATAAATCTTATAACTTTATAGATGAAGCTGGAGATGTTTTTGAGGGGCTTAAACTTCCTGATATATTAAATGGATCTAGAAAACTAATCGATGGTTTAACTGAAGAACTACAACAGCTTTCTAAAACTAATGAGTCTGGTTTTTCTAGCTTACTGTTACCAGAAAATTTAGCTACTGCTCTTGAAGAAAACATTGGTATGTATGGATCAAGAGTTTACAAAAGATATGTCGATGGAGCTTTTGATATTGATCCAACTTTTCAAGACAATGCAATCAAAGCAATACAAAGAGAATTTAATGGCATAAGTAAAAATGAAGCTTACGATGCTTTTCAAACACTGGCACAAAATTCTAAAAACATTGATGATTTTGATGAGCTTGTTAACACAGAAATATATACAAACAACATAAGCAAGGGTTTACTAAAAGGAAGAACATTAAATAAACTTCCAGAAGTAAGACAAGCACTAGGACAAATAACTGGTTACTTACAATCAGGATCTAAAAATATACTTGCAGAAACTAAAGCACAAAATTATTTAACAGTTAAAAAACTTTCAACAATTATTGGAAAGAACAAAGCCTATCAACAAATACTAAAAGAAAATAATAAAGAAGGTGCAATGAAGTTTCTGTTAAATCCAGAAGCTGGAGGAGGCGGAGTAAACCCAAACTTTGGAAAAGCTAGATCAGAATTTGCAAGCGACTCTGCTTTTCAAAAAGCAAAAACAAATATGGAATACATTGGCGGCAAAGAAAATGATGTTGCCACTGGTATTGCATTTACAATGCCTGGCCCTAGAGGCAACCCAATACCAATGAAACAATTTGGAGAAGGCACTGGCGCATTAAAAGGTTACTACGGAAGAAAGGATGTTGTTGATGCAATTACAGGAGCATCAAGTGATGTATTAAATATATCAGACTCTGTAGGAAAATTATTTCAAAGAGGTTTATATCAAGGATCAGACCCTAATTTTTTTGATTATGCAAAAGGCGCATATGGAATTTTTTTAGGAACTAAGTCAGCTGTGCAGTATGGTAAAACAGTTGCATCTCCAGGCACGCAATTAAGAAACATAACAAACACTCCTATGTTCTCAGCTGCTAATGGTAATCTAGGAACAACAGGAAGAATAACAGATGCTGTTCAATATTCTTTTGCAGGATTATTTGATCCAGCTACTAAGACATTACTTAAACAACCTATTGATGAAATGACAGAGCTAGGAATTATTTTAAGAGGGAAAGGAGCTACTGGCCTTGCTGAAGTAAAAGATTTATCGAAAAGTTCTTTTGATATATTAAAGTCTACAAAAAAAATACCCGGAGTTCGTTTCGCTGAAAAGGTTTACGGTATGACTGATGATGCGGCAAGGGTTCACAATTATATTATGGAGCAAGGCAAACTAACCAGAGCTCTAAACAATTCTTTTAAAGCGGGATATAAAGAACTAACCATGCCTGTAACAGCAGGAAGAAATATGTCTGAGTTTGCTGAGTTTGTTGACGGTGCCGGCAACATAAATTTAAAAACAGCAAACTTAACTGACGAACAATTAAAAAGATTTATTAATGCAGAGTCTGCTGAGATAGCAAAAAATACTGTGCCAAACTATGGAAGAGTTCCAAGCGCAATCAAAAATGTTGTTAGGTCTTCTCCATTTGGTAACTTTGTATCCTTTCCATCTGAGGTTATAAGAAATATTGTAAACATTACAGATAGAGGATTAAAAGAAATTGCTAGCACAAATCCAGAAATACAAAAAATAGGAGCAAGAAGATTAGCTGGTGCGTTTATGGTAACAGCTGTTGCACCAAAAGCATTAGAACAACTTGGTTCTAATCTTACAGGAGTTAGTCAAGAACAAATTGATGCATACAGAAGACAAGGAACTCCTTGGGATAAAACAGCTACATTAGTACCAATATCATCTGACATGAATGGATACGTTGACAGATTTCTAAACTATAGTTATTTGAATCCATATGATTTGTTAAACAGAATACCTAGAGCAGCATTAATGTCATATGCAGAGGGAACAGATAATGAAGAACAAACAAGAACCAAAGTTGCAAACGCAACTGGAGAATTTTTTAAAGAGTTTGGTTTAATGTTTGCTGAACCATCAATTGTTACTAATGCTTTACTAGAAATTAATAGCGGAAGAACAGCAACTGGAAGAGAAATATTTGACCCAGACGATCCAGCAGGAGTTAAAACAGCAAAAGGATTTATTCATTTGATTGATACAGCATTACCTACTGTCAGTCCATATGGAGTTCAGTATCAAGTGGGAACAAATAATCCACTGGATGTTTCTTTAAAACAAAAAGACACTACTCAAATTGTTAAAAGTATTATTGGTGGAGATCCAATGGGGCAAGAATTAATATCATCAAAAGGTGGGCCAATTGATGTTAAAGAAACAATGGTGCAAGCTTTTACTGGATTAAAACAAGTTAAACCTCAAATGAAAAAAACCATAGGTTTTAAAGCTTATGAAGCAAGAGATGAAATAGCAGCTATTAGTGCTAACTTTAATGATTTGCTACGATCAAAAACTCCTGTAGAAGCAGAACAATTTATTAAAGGTTATATAGAAACCAACGCTGATAGGTTTGAATCTTTGAGAGATTTATATAGATCTATTAAAGACGCTAGAATATTAGGAGTTGGTGAAAGAGATATACTCGATGCTCTTACACAAGCAAAAGTTTCATCCCCAGATTTAATTATGAAAAATTTCTTTGAGCCGTTAGAGTTAAATACAGAGCTAGCAGATGAAGCATATTTAGGTTCAAGCCAAAAAGCTCCTCTTCCTGTTCCAACCAGAGAGATACAATCTTTGGAAAGAGAAATGCAATACCAACCTGTTGAGGGTCAGTTTAATAGGCCTATTAATAGATTAAATGCTGCAGAAGTTTTAAGAGAAGAAGAGATGAAAAAAATACTAGGCACACCCTAGAATATATCAATCACCAGCTCACATCTTGGATCGTCTTTGTCTACTCCACCAAACTTATAGACCACTTCTTTTACTTGTTTGAAGTCATCGTCTTGTATGATCCCGGCTTTAACCAAAGCATCACAAGCAAACTTATCTATGACTGAACATGGATTACTTATGTCAAGTCTTCTGTTGCTTCTAGCATAGTAGGTGTATGTTAATCTAACTGGCTCAATAAATTTAGGTAAGTCTTGTATCTTTTCTACAAGATCTTCTGAGTATATTTTTTTTGCTGTAGATAAAACTCTGTAGTGTGCGTTCCTGTAGTTGTTTAAGTTCAGAATAAATTTTTTTTTCTTTGAATAGTAAACATCCAAAGGTAGTTTGATTTGCATTAAGTTGATGGCCTGGTTTCAATCCATGGCCTAATTTGTGTAATAGATGCACCATTAAATAAATTTTTAACTTTATCGCAAGTCTCCAAGATCTCTTGTGGAAACCCACTGTTTACAACTTCAATTAATTCTTTGCTAGAAAAAAAGTTTTTGCCCGGCGTGTTAAGGTTCTCGGCCACGTTAACAAATCTAATCTTGTCCTTCTCATACAAAACCATATCGTCATCCTTTTCCATGACATGAGCTGGTATCAACTCAGGTATAAAGTTATGTCTTGAACAACCCTTGGTTTGTCTGTCCTCGCTAATCTTTCTATCGTGCTGAGTGCAATGCCAGTGAGCATCTCCTTTCTCAATGTCAACCTTAGCAAACCTACAAGATCTGCAATGTATTTTAGGTGGCAATGCTCTACTTAGGTAACAGGCTTGTTGGCCTGGTGTCATATAACTTTTGATTCGGTAATCTGTTTCTGGTATGTAGTTATCTGGTGGGATCTCTGCTAGTAAAATACTTTTTGCTTTCTCTATCAAAGAATCAAAAGCATTACTATCATACTGAATTATTTCAGTATATAAGTCTGAGTTATTTTTGTTATAAACAATTGCAATGCATTGAGTAAACTTAAACAAGCCCATGTATAAATGTAACTGGGCAGCATACTCTTCTGACCACTCACAATAACTACCAAGCTTTACTAGGTTGTTGAAGCGATTGTCGTTGGCTGTCTTGAACTCTAGCAAGAATGGATCTTTGGTATCAATCCCCGGAAAGTTTTGCCCTACGCCATCGATGTGTCCTTTGACGTGGCCTCCCAGTGCCTCTGTCTCAAACTGTTTGCCATTAGAAGCAAGATCAAATATCTGAGCACCGGGAATCTTTCTAAGTTTCTTAATAAGATCATCTTCAACTACGTTGCCTAGATCAAGAAGCCTTAAAACTCTAGCAGGCATATCATCAGGCATAAGCCAGCGATAACGCATCCATAACAAACGTTGATTCGGATTACCTATCTGACTCATGCCTAAGTAAAATCTTTGACGCTTCTTTTGTTGCAGTTCAACATCGTCTAGTAAATGATTTATATCTTTCATAGATCTATATCTTCGTTTTGTTTAGTTTTAATTCCAACAACGTTCTCATACTTACCTTGCTTTTGCACAATGATTTCAGAGATTGTATCAAATGCACCACTGTTAATTAATTCAGCGGCCATCCACGGTTGACTTGGTGATCCCCACTTGGTAGTGATCTTCTTCCACTTACGCACCGCCATGTTGTGTGCAGTGGGATGGCCAAACATTAGTGGCATCTTCTTAGGAAAGAACTCATCCTTAACTGTAAAGACTACTTGACAATACTCACTGCCATTTTTGGACTTAACCACTGAGGCAAAGATATCTGTGATAGGTTTGTTTTTAGGAGGCGATGCTTTCTTTTCATCTGATAAGACAGCCTGTCTCTCAGCCTTGGTACGCCTTGCTACTTCTCTTTCCTTCTTGGTCCAGAGAACCTTTGATTGTGTTGACTCAAACACTTGGCCGCACTCAATGCATTCTTTAGCAGAGGGTGAGTTGATAGCATTACAGCTTGCACAAATCTTAGGCTTGTATCTTCCGGGAAGACTTTCGTCAGGCTCTACCTCATCTAGACAGCCATGCCTAGCTACGTTCTCACCGTAGTCAAGCAGCAAACAATTGTCTTTGTCATCATGCAATCGCATCCCACGACCACACATCTGCACATACAAGCCAATGCTTTGTGTTGGCCTTAGTAAAGCTATGCAATCTGTTCTTGGAGCGTCCCAACCTTCAGTCAGCACACCAACGTTGCACAGCGCATGGATCTTGCCATCTTCAAAGTCTCGCAGTATTTGATCTCGCTTATCGTTAGGTGTCTCACCTGTAATAAGTTCAGCTTTAATATTGTATTGCTGTAAGTACTGAGTCATCTTGGTTGCATGTAGCACTGACACGCAAAAGAAAACAGAAGCTGTTCTGCCTTTGGTGTAAGCGTTATCTATCCAGTCGTTAATAACTTCAATGATGGTTTCATCTACCATGGCTATGTCTTCTAATTCTTTTTCCCGGAAGTCTCCATTCTTAAACTTCAAACTAACTTTGCTAGCATCAATGATGGCATTGTCGTTGACAGCAAAGGCAGACAATCGGCACAGATAACCTGCTTGTATTAACTCTGGTATCGATACACTGTAGGCAAGACCTTTAAAGAAATGATCCTTACGCTTGCCATAGATATAACCCTGACCCATGCGATAGGGCGTAGCAGTACAACCCATAACTTTCATGGCCTGGCGTTCTGATAGGGTGTCAATGATTTTCTTGTATCGAGTCAAAGAACTAGGTGGCACGTTGTGTGCTTCATCAATAATCATGTAGTCAAACTTGCCAACCTTTTCTAATCTCTTGGGCGAGGCCAAGGTATCGCGACTGGCAACAAGAATTTGTGCATTGTGTTGAAAGCGTTTCATACCAGCAGCGAGTACACCCACCGGGGCATCTGGCCACACAGACTTTAGTTTGTTTTCAGCTTGGGCAACCAACTCTTTTCTATGAGCCATGATAAGAAACCTGGCCTTGGGGTTTTTGTTAAAGACTTCTTTAATGAAGTGTGAAAATATAATGGTTTTACCAGCGGCTGTTGGTAAAGCAATAAGCGTTGGATCTTCAGGCCTAGTATCAAACCAAGAGTGAAGAGCATCTATAGCGTTGCGTTGGTAGTATCTAAGCTTCAATGAATCTCTTTCTTTTGATCACGGGGTTGTATCAAAAGCTGCATTAACTCTTCATGCTCATAAGATTCGATGTTATCCATTACTACCGTGGATAGTAATTGCATAGCATCATAAGGTGTGTGTGAAAATTTAAAAGATAATTCAACACAGAATCTTGCAAGAGTAACTACAGCTGCTTTGGTATCTAGATCTTGTCTAGACCAATCATCAATGCACATATGTAAATCATGCATCACTTGTTCACAAGTTTTTTTATCTAAAGAATCTAATAAATTTTCTTTTTCTATCATTTTTTCTTTCCACATTTAATAAAGTTAGTTTAGCATCTTTCACTTTCTGGTCGATGTCAGTTGGCAAACTATCAAATGTTTTGTCCAAAGAATTTAACAAAGATTCTATTACATTAATGAGGTTGTTGGCCTCTCTTTTGTCTATTAGCATTTCTTTTCTCCAAAAAAGATGGGAATATTGTTCCCGGTTTAGTTATAATAAAAAGGCGAGGAGTAACCAAAGCAAAGTCCAGGTCATTCATAGCTTTAGTTACTCGCTCGAGGATTCTACCAACAACATCACTCTCTCCTTTTAATAGGTCGACCTGTTTCAATGTCGTGGTAGAAATCGTTTACTTATCCCAGTCAAAAGGATCTTCTTCAGCATCACCGCTAGGTGCTGGTGCTGGTGCTGGGGAAGGGGAAGACGTTGCAGACGAACCACCAGCTAAAAACTTAGCGATCACATTCTTATCTTCCCACTTCGTACCATCACCCTTGTCTCTGCCTTCTTCAATACGAAGGTTGGCATTGAAAGGGACACTCATCATGCTTTCAAGATCCTCCAAACCGAAAGCTTCCATATCAGGATCCATGCTCATGGCTTTTCTCCAGTTACGAAGCTTCCCTTTAGAGACGTTTAGTCCGTTGCCTTCAAGCATAAAGTTTTCCCAAACTTTCCTACCTGAATACTTCGGTCCCACAACTTCATAAGTTACACTCAGCATCTTATGACCTGTGGCTTTACTGTTTTTACTTTCCCATGATGCTCCTACCATTTCGTAGTCTCCAGCAGGCATAGGCCCAATTGAACCGCTGTCATCTTCGACATCAGTTAAGTTTAGATTAAATAAATCATCCGACATTTTTCTTCTCCTTCATTTTAGATTTTAAAGATTCTTTGAAAGCAGTCATGAATGCAGTGAAGTCAAGATCTAATGGGGCATTGCCCAAGTCAACTCGACTCTTAGCATCGAAGGCTGCGGTGAATTTATGAAATAACTTTCGCTTGCCATATGACACTGCTCTGGTCTTTTCATTAAACCCCTGGCCACTAGTACGAGTTGATACCTCGTAGTTAGCAAACAGGTTGAAGTCTACCCATTCCCGGATCATCGATGATACCTTCTTGTGTAGACTCATTTCCCAACGATCATAGGGCTCACGCTCAGGATCATTGAAAGTTCTAATCGCTACATGGGAGAGCAAGATAACATTCATCTTTTTCTCTAGTAACAAATCAAACATTTTAAGTATCCGCCTATATAACTCAGCGGACTCTGTGTACCCTTTACCAAAACCTAGTGACTCAATGGACTTAACTGAATGCATGTCGCAAACTTTTTGTTGCACAAGTTTCTCAGCCCAGTCAGTGGTATCAAACACCACAGTTTTGTAATCATGTTTCTCTTCATAAAGAGTTTGTAATTGTTTAACAATGTCATCGTATGACTTGCACAATGGAAAGGAAGATACATCTAAAAAGTTAGTTCCTTCCTCTGTCTTAATAAATACAGGCCTAGGTGCATTAGATGCAAAGGTGGTTTTACCTATCCCATCAGTTCCTGCTACATTTATTTTTATTGCTGGCACTTTGATGCCTGTTTCAATGGTATTCAATAGACTCACCTTGGTCTCCTAATATAATGGTTAACGTTAAGATCTTCTTGAGAACCAACGTGTTCTTCCCATATGTCTGACAATGCACTTGGTAAGTACATGCTGTTGATGTCTTTCATTTTGCTGCAGAACTGCTCAAAGCTACTGCAAGTGCTAATAACAAATTCTGAATCAGACTGGACGTCTATTAAAAAATCTCCTATCTTACTCATCGCTTACTCCTTTTAATGGATCAATGAATGTGACATAAGGTCTTTCATTGATCTTGGTTGTCAATCCTTTCTCGATGTAGTCCCAAGCCTTTGGATCTTCGTCCTGAAGTTTCTTGGTTGCACGAGAATCTTCCACATACTGTTTAGTAAACGGAAAGTTTTGTAGTTCTTTTGATAAATCATTTAAGTAGTCTTGGTCCCATGACTTGGTAACCTTGTATTGCACTCTTAAATCTTTCGGTATCAAACCTTTAAGCTGCACCCTTTTAGATCCACCAGAGTTTGATAATAGTTTAGTGACTTCAAAAACTTCAGGACATTGAGCAATGGCCTCGTCTAAAAGTTTTGATTCTTCACGCAGTTTTGACTGGCTTGATAGGTTTGCTTTTTTTAACTTTAGCAAATCTACTAGGCCATAAGCTTCATAGTTAGTTTTATCTTCCATATGTTGTCTCCAATAACAAATACAAATACCATCATAATGATTATGAAAACTTTGTCAACAATCTTCTTTACTTTTTGTATCATGTCCCTTATCATTGACTTCGATGCGCTTCAGTTCGTCTACACCCCAAGATGTTGACGTCCTCCTTTTTTTAGAAGCGCATCACCTAACAAGGAGAGAAATGGAACTAAAAGATTACATAGAGAAACGTGGCGAAGAGAGTCTTGCAAAAGAACTCAAAGTATCAGTATCAACAATTAGATCTTGGAGATACAGCACAAGACAACCGTCTGTAAACCAGGCCAAGAAATTAATCAAGATGACCGGGCATGCTCTTGATTGGGAAAGTATTTATGGTGAAATAGAAAAGAGTTAGTCTTGGAATTACATTTAAATACAAAGGGAGAGGATATCCTTGGCAACAAGAGAAAGGAGATGTTGGTTTCTTTTTACGAAAACAACTTTCATTTAATACCTTGTGGGTCCAAGACAGACGTCATACCAGATTACTTTAAAACTAGACATCCTTATGAAGAAGATGATGTCTTGCTCAAGCGTTGGGCTAAGACACCAAGAGTTAAATGGGCAGACTACATTCAAAAGCAAGCACACTTAAAAGAAATCAAGCAATGGTATTTACAGTTTCAGAACTGTAATTGGGCAGCTGTCACAGGGATTAACTTTGTGGTGCTCGATGCAGACACACAAGAGGCCTGTGAATTTTGTGAATCAGGACAGATCACAAGAACAACACTGAAACAAAAAACACCAAGAGGTGGCTATCATTATTTTTATGCTATCAATCCTGAACTAAAAATAAGAAACACCACAGGCAGACTTGATGTCAGAGGAGAGGGTGGCTATGTCATGGTCTCACCTTCGGACCACTACATGTTTGAAAGCGTGGACGGTGTTCTGCCAAACGACATGGAAGACTTGCCCATACTAACAAGTCAAGACATGAATGTGATCTATGACTTTAATAATGTAGGCAAATCAAACTCAGAATTGAAGACACCGCTATCAATGAATGGTGTTGGCAGTGGCATGAGAAATGACACGCTTGCAAGATTGGTAGGCAAGTGGATCCTCGAAGGTTGGGGTATGCGTGAGGTTATTATTAAAGCTTTGGATTGGAATCAAACCAACAACCCACCCATGAGCGTGCAAGAAGTATTGCAAACTGTAAACAGCATTTCAACTGGACACTTAAAAAGAAACCCAGAGGATGTGGCTGGTATCACGGAGTGGAAGACAAGTCAATGGCAGATACAACTAACAGACGAACTCAAAGAGATCATGGATCAAGAAGATCCTATCGAACAACAAAAGAAAGAAGACAAACCAGACAGAGATCCACTTGGACTCAAAACATTTGGCGATCCTTTTTGGGATGGCATGGACTCAGATCGCATCGAACAGTTTTGGGGCGATGCATTTGTCTTTGAACAATCAAGGGTCTTGCTCTTGGGTAAACCAAAGATTGGTAAGTCACATTGGTTAGGTGCATTTGCTGCTGCGGCCACAACAGGCACAGAGTTCATGGGCAAACAATTCAATAGACCTTTAAAGGTTATGTGGTTACAGGCAGAGATCATTCATGAGTTCTTAAAGAAAAGAATCGACATGTACTATCAACCTTTCATTCATGACAGAGAGATCTTGGATATTGGTAAGTCAAATCTTATAGCCTCTGGAAGATTAAGAAAGAACATCATGAGAGACAAAGACATAGATGAGATAGCCACAAGTATTGACTATCATAAACCTGACATTGTCATGATCGATCCAATCATCAACTTCTTTAGTGGAGAAGAAAACTCTAACTCAGAGATCCACGAGATGTTATCGCGTGTCGATAAACTAATAGAACTCTTTGGTGTTGCTGTCATCATTGCTCATCACACTGGTAAAGAAAGAGCAGACGATCTTTCGTTTATGTCAGCGCGTGGTGGTAGTGCCTTTGCTGGATGGATGGATTCAGGGGTCAAGCTGTCTGGTAAGAAACCTAACATCGATATCTTTTACGAGGCAAGGAATGCAAGAGAACCAGATCAGCACTTGGCCTACTTTGATTTTGATCGTGGCTTCTTCAGAATGGTAGATGCATCAGACTCACCAGACGAAGTAGAGATAGCAAGGGTGGTAGCAGCTGGAATGGATAGGCGCAAGTTTTATACAAGGCAAGAACTAGAACTGTTAGCAAGACAAGCATTGAAGAAAAGCGACATGGCTTCTGGAGAGAGAGCCGCAAGGTACGCAGTGTCACATGTGCAGAAGTATCTAGCAGAGAGAGTCAAGACTCACAGTGTGCCAGGTAAGAATGCATGGTATTACTTAGCAGATAACGAGATGAAGAGGCCTTGGGATGAATAATCCTTACAAGATAGAAGGTCCAGCTCTGATTAGTTTCAGTGGTGGTCGAACATCAGGCTTCATGCTATGGAATATTATCCAAGCCCATGGTGGCACACTGCCTGAAGATATATACGTTACCTTTGCCAACACAGGCAAGGAAGCCCCGGAGACACTCGACTTTGTGCATGAGATAGGGCAGAAGTGGGGCGTGAAGATACATTGGCTAGAGTTGTACTTTGGTGAAGAGCGCCCAGTCTATCGCACCAAAGAAGTTACTTATGAAACAGCAAGCAGAAATGGTGAACCCTTTGAAGCTTTGTTGGATCGCAGACAATACCTACCCAACCCTGTTACTAGATTTTGTACAAGCGAACTAAAGATCAAAGTTATGTCAAGGTTCATGCGTAAGTTACGAGGCCATAAGAATTGGTACAACGTTATTGGCTTACGCTATGACGAACCAAGAAGAGTGGCAAGTGCACTCAAGCAATATGAAGCATGGACAAATATAACCCCCATGAATGATGCCAAACATACAGTTAAAGATGTGACAGATTTTTGGGAGCAGCAAAACTTTGATTTAAATTTAACAAACTTTGGCGGTAAAACTTTGGCTGGTAACTGTGATCTCTGCTTTCTTAAAGGCAAGGATACAAAGGTTAAGCTACTGCAAGAAAGACCAGAGATGGCAGACTGGTGGATCAAACAAGAACAGAAGTTTGGCGATCATGCTGGTGCTACCTTTAGAAAGGATGGCCCCACTTACATTGACTTGCTAGATATTAGTAAAGAATCTGGATACAAGGAGCAAGATCTGTTTGATGAACAGATGACATGTTTTTGTCATGATTAAATTAGACAAAGCAGCACTCAAAGAATCAATGGCTGATACGTTCATGGGCACAGCAATCAATCTACCCTTGGTGTGGATTGTGCTGACAATATGCTTAATGTTCACGCAGAATGCATTGATCATCTCAGTGGCACAAGCTGGGGTGTTAACAGTGGTAGCAATCATCAGAAGATATTGCACACGCATGTGGTTTAAAGGGAGGGAAATAAATGATTAGGATACTAGATATCTGTTCCGGGATAGGAGGATTCAGCTTAGGATTAGAATCAACAGGTGGCTTTGACACCGTTGCTTTTTGTGAGTTCGATGACTTCTGTTGTAAAGTATTAAACAAACATTGGCCTGATGTGCCAATCTATAAAGATCTAAAGGAGATAGGCAATGAACCAGAAAGAATTATTCAAGACTTCGACCTCATCTGCGGAGGCATCCCATGCCAACCGTTCAGTGTTGCAGGCAAGAAAAAAGGCAAGGAAGATGACAGACACCTCTGGCCGTACATGTATGAAATTATTAAACACAAAAAACCCTCTTGGGTCATTGTCGAAAACGTTGGTGGCTTCGTCAATGTGGCACTCGATGATGTGTGTCTTGACTTGGAAGCCCAAGGTTACGCCACGCAATCGTTTGTTATTCCAGCTTGCAGTGTCGAAGCACCCCATCGAAGAGACAGAGTCTGGATCCTCGGAAAGAACTTGGAGAACCCCAGACGCGCATTGCGGCAGGGGGGGATCGAGCAAGGAGAGAATGCAGATGAAGTTGGACAAGGGGATGCCGATCAGCTTGAACGATCAAGTAGCACACCCAGATCTGATGTGGCCAACGCCAGCATCGAGGGACTGGAAGGGAGGATCTCCGGGGACGATCAAGGAAGACAAAAGTGGCAAGCCTTATCGAGAAGCGAAGAACAGCAAGACGAAGTGGGGGCTGACACTCGATGCAGCAGTGGTCTATCAACAAAAGAAGATGTGGCCAACACCGAACGCCTCGGACAACAGGGACAGGGGGAACATGAGCGACCCAGCAATACAACGCAGGCTAGCGAAGGGCAAGCAAGTGGGACTGACGATGGCAGTCAAGGACAAACCGGGCAAGGGCACATTGAACCCAGAGTGGGTGGAATGGATGATGGGGTATCCGCCAGGTTGGACGGACATTTCGGATTCACAGTAGAGCCTAACATCCCAAGAGTAGCGACAGGGATCCCAGAACGCGTCAATCGACTCAAAGCATTGGGTAATTCTATCGTGCCTCAAGTCATCAGAAACATTGGACTGGCAATCTTGGAAGAGGAGGAGAGAACAAATGATGCTGACTGAATCAAGGGATGCGTGTATATTCATATGTATGTATGAATGCATGATCGATGTGTGTAAATGGCTGTGCAATGGCAAAAGGTCAAATTGCACATGCCCCTTGGGAGGGTGCACTCTTATGCGATTTAGGGGTCTGTGCGGTTGTGCAATTGCACATGCCTGCACATACGCACATGCGCCTCTGAAAGGTGCATGGATACTGGTACGTGCAGCTGTGCGCATGTGCATCTCTATAGAGAACTATAGAAAGGTGTATACACACACCTTATCTGTAGAGGAGATAGGTTCTCTAGAGCTACAAAGAATAAACAAATTTTAAACAGTAATGTAAGGTAAAATATTTGCATGAGTGAAGTTGAGAAAAAGAAACTAACGAAACGACAAGAGGCCTTCGTGGATCTCATGGTGTATCAGGATTATAAGCAGACGAAGTGTGCTCACTTGGCAGGCTATGAGAATCCAGGTGTGGCAGCAACGAGGTTGTTGAATCATAAAGAGTATACGCATGTGCAAGAGAAGATTAAATCTTTGAAAGCGATTCAGCGCAGGAAGAATGAGATTACCTTTGAGGGCATAGCAAGTAAGCTTGCAGACATTCGTGATGTGGCATTGGCGGATGGCTCATATGGACCGGCAGTGACAGCAGAGATTGCCAGAGCAAAACTTGCCGGGCTCATGATTGATAAGAAGGAGTTGAAGATACATAAGATTGATAGCATGAGCCGGGATCAGTTAGAGCTTAGGTTGAAGGAGTTGGTACAAGAGCATCAGATTGTCTTGGGACAAGCTGAGGTGGTAGAAGAGGTTGAGGAGGAGGATGTTATTCTAGATCAGAAAAGTCTAGAGGATCATCTTGGCCAGGAGATTGTTGAGGAGGCTTTGGTTGATGATGAGGAAGATCTTTCAGAGGACGCAGCTTCCCATCCTCTAGAAGACGATTCACTTGAAGCGTAGCTTCATCTAATTTGCGTTTGCAATATTGTTGAACCTTCATGCCTTGTTCGAAATCTGCGACTGCTGTCTCAAGATCTACATCAGATGACTCAAGTTTTTTGATGATGCGTTCTAACTCAGCTAGACCTTTTTCAAAACTCATGACTTGGCCTTACTTGGTTGAATTCCATATGATAACTAGGCCAATCAACACAAACACTGAGCAAGCCAGTGCTGTGTATAAGATTGGTGTTGCCGGGGCATTCGATAATTCAATGAGGCCTACCTCTGCTAAGTTCATTAAGCTGTCCTCCATATGCGATACTTAGTTGCGGTTTCTTTTTTGAATGTGAACTTGCGATCTCTAAAGGTTGGCGTGTAAAAGTTTGGCCTGTATTTATAGATTTCTTTTTTGGTTAGATTGCCTATGCTATCGCCTATCTCTAATTGATCCAATGCCTCACAAAAGGGTGAGTTGAATGTGCGAACTGGTACGTTCTTTTCTATTTTAAAATCCATCTTTTTCTCCTAGTTTTCTGATTGTTTGTTCTGCAAAATTATTTTCATCACCGAGCATCATGTCCACAAGCTCATTAGTTTCATGAGGGCTTGGGATTATTTCAGTTTTGCGATCTGATTTGAGATACTCAATGGTCTTGCTATCGTCATTGTAAATGGTTGTATGTTCTACATCTTTTCCATTATCAATTGCCTGGCCTAAACTAAACTTGATGCCCTTGCGCCAAACATTTAATCTATTTCTTCTGCGTACTTGCTCTACTTTTTCTGTGTGCTGTGTCATATTTTCTCCTATTTCCACATTCTTTTATAACAATCTTTTGCGATCTCAGATTCTCCGAGGTGGTGCGCATGGATTGAGTCAATCATTTCCGGGATTGATATCTCACTGTTAACAATAGATGTAAGTAAGCCCACCTCTGATTCTCCATCAAATTTATCTAGCCAGTCTTTGACTAATTCATTATTAATATTCATATTGTTTTTCTCCTAATGTTGTTTATATGAAATGTTTTTTATGTTGGGATTCCAACACGCCCTACAATCTAGGCAAGCGCCATCTTGTTTCGGTGCGACACACTCGAATCCGATTGGCTTGCTGCTAGAATGAACAGTTGAAGTATGGCTTGCATTTTTGGGTGGCTTGCCATCTATGTTTGTTGCGCTAATGCGTATGATTAAATTCTTTGGAATGGTGTTGCCCTGATTTACAAAATCATTAACAATCTTGTGTTCCCTTGTTGGGATCCAATGAGTTATTGATGGTGTTTTAATTGCAACATCACAAATATTTTTTAAGTGTTGAGCGCTTTGAATGTCTCCCGCATCATGCCATCTAAAGTATGGATTGTTTTCTCTCTCAATCATGGACACCATTGCATCAACCCATGTTGGATTAAATAATTGGCCAAGTCTTTTGTACTGGGCTTTTTTTACTGAAGGGAATCTTGTGTAATTTCCTTTCATGGCATAACAACCATGGCACACAGTGCCAGGAATCTTGGCAAGCTTGGATCCGGTTTTGCATTCCCATGCGGGCAAGTTAAAACTTTTGCATGGCATTTTAGTGGTGGCGGATAGATCGCCTCCGATAATTTCTTTTGCTTGTATCTTTAACATATTAACGTTCTCCTTTTAATAAACATTATACACCCTTTAAACATACATTCAATAACAAATTACTACATCGATTGATAAAGAGCGATAAAAAAAACTTTAGAAAACGTATCATTATTTGCATTTACCCCCTCTTACAGAGGCCACCCCCACATTTTTGCGTCCTTTTGCGTCCTAATGCGGCCTATTGCGTTCTTTTGCGTGCGCTTGCGTGCCAGTGCGTAAGAGCTCCCGGATCCCGGGCCAAAAAAAACCCGGACTAAGCCGGGCTTCCTGGGTGGGACCGGCTAAAAGCCAGTCCTTAATTCCTCGGCTTCGCCGAAGATGTTGAGCAGCTCACCCACTGTCATGGCTGACAGCTTGTCTGCGTAAACATCATCACAGTATGCAACCGCGTGATGCAGATCCGATATAGCTCGGCCAAGCTTGGGCGCCCTGGTGTCCGGGATCCCCATCTTATCCACCAGATAGGTGTTGAAGATGTAATGATCGCCGATGTCATAGCACTCAATGTTGCCGCGGCTTAGAGTTGCAACCTTGCGTGTGGGCGGAAAGGTGCGGTCTAGGTTAAAGTTAAGGTCTATCATATATCCTCCTATGGTTTTGATAGTTAAAAAAAAAGGCTTTGTTCATATGGCAAATTGTTTTGCTGCCAAACTGGAATAGATTTAATAGCTTTCCACTTTTCCGCTAACCTTAAGAGCTTCACAGATTCGGCCTTATGAATTTAGATCCGCCATTCAGGATCTTGCTCTATATAAAATATTATACATGAATTATACACAGGATCCAATCATTAATTACACACGGAATATAAAAAGAAAAGGAGGACTTGCGTCCTCCCTTGCACTTGTTTTTTTTGGAGAAAAACTAATCTATGAAAATAGACATGTGCGAACATTAACATCTGCGTCCCGGAATGTAAACAGGTGGGGGACTTGCACCCCCTGGAGGAACTAGTGCGTGCGGCTTTGTTCATGGACTGGATCCGGGCGATCAATTGCGCCCTCTTCAATTAGTGCGTGCGCCATGCGGCCGAACCAACCCTGAAGTTGCCAGGCCAGGCCAGTGTCAACCAAAAGCTGCCAAGCCTCTAAGTATTCTTCCTTGGAAGCTGGAGGGGTAACCCCCTCCGCTATCATAACTGCGTCAAACTTCTTCATAACCTGTGGCCTCCGCCTCGAAGCTTGTGTCTTCGCTTACATATTCCCACTCTTGATCTTGCGCCAGTTCTTCTGCCTCTTCCCAAGTGCGAGCGTTAACATAGCACACCTCCTTTTTAATGGAGGTGCGTCTAACTTCGTACTCTTTGAATTGTGTTGCATCACTCATGCGATCACCTCTATTTGAGTTTCACTTAGATTGATGGTGATATCTCCACCACTTGCGATACGCATCAAGGCCTCCTCTTCAAAGGGAAGGTTCTCTGCAAAGTCATCGCCACTAACTTCGTGCGTTCTTTCCCATAGATCATTATGTTTGTCATGCTTGGGATTGTATCCACTAGCATAGACAACACTGTTTACATTCTTTCTTTCACCATCCTTATTGACATAAGAATTCATGAGGTAAATGCCTTCATCCTTAACAAGAAAGAAACCTTTTTGATCTGTGGTTTCTTTCATGTAAGCAATCTTAAACTTATCAGCGTTCAAGGTCTCCTTTGCAAGAGACCTTAAAGTTTTATTAGATTTGAATTTTAGCTTATGCATCTTTCACCTTCCCAAAGATTGGCTCATTAGCATCTAGGATTTCTTGAACAAACTCTTCATGATCGTGTTCTTTTTGCTCATCCCAACTAATGAACTCACGATCAACAATCTCAAAGTTCTTAATCCAATAAGTTCCATTGTCTCCATTGTCAGTGTCAAGATTAGAATAACAACCAATGCC
>Ga0209337_1000661_pt1 | contig 27805 bp, 28 predicted proteins | sample LinPmetageLP53_FD_184044 | JGI IMG/M metagenome (GOLD analysis project Ga0209337, IMG submission 184044) | Marine viral communities from the Pacific Ocean - LP-53 (SPAdes) (version 2) | ecosystem: Environmental > Aquatic > Marine > Oceanic | place: Pacific Ocean | collected 2010-02-08 | reverse complement strand
AACGCAATTATAGAATGTAGAGATGTTCCTAAAGTAGTTTCAATGGAATTACAAGAAGCACATATGCATCTTAGACAGGCTATGCAGATATTACAAATCCAAAGGAGGATGAAATGATGGGAAGAAGTTCAGGCAATAAAAGAATTAAACAGAAACTAACCGAATTTCTACAAGAAGTAGAAAATCCAAATAACTTTACTGTTGAAGAAGTAGTATCTATTTACGAAAGTAATTTAGGTACAGTCTATAATCCTAGACGAATATCAGCCTTATTAACGCCATATGCAACGGCACATGGAACTAAAAAGTATAGGCATTGGAGAATAAGAGACAAATGGAGGTATTTATTTGAAGAAGAAAATAGTAACAGTTGAAGTAACATACGATACAGAAGAAACATGGGAGATTACCATGCAAGAAATAAAAGAAATATTCTTAATGATGAATAACTTAAAGCGTAATGCTATCATTTTAGAAATTGAACAAGGTGTTAATAATGATGATGGACAAGACGAATGAGTTATTAGAAGAATTGCTGGCTATGATAGCAAAATCAAATAAGATATTAATGATGGTAAATATCGTAAACATAGCAACCATTATAACAATAGTAGCGGTGATAGCATGAGTAAAGAAGTTAAAGAAATGAAAGAAGAAATTAAGAACCTAAAGCAAATAATCAAGAGACTCGAATTAGATATAGATGAGATATGTAATTCTAATTTATCCATTCATTCTCTCGATAAGGATATTAAAATCATTAAACAAGAACTAATGAAGTTCTCTGATGGTAAACTATACTTTGAAAACGCTTGGTGATATAATGAAAGTAGTTTATGGGCATACAGATTCAATCTACGTTAAGATTGATTCGGTGGAAAGAGCAGAAGTCGCTATCAAAGAGATAGAGGCAAGCGTTAGGGAACATTTTCCTAATGTTATGGGATTAGATAATCACCCAGTAGTTCTTGAATTTGAGAAGTATTATTCAGCATTAGGCGTTGGTACAACTAAGAACAGAAATGCAGGTTTAGTATCTTGGGAAGATGGTGAATGGTTAAATGAACCCAAGTTCAGCATGACTGGTTTTACAGCAAAAAGAGTTAGTGAAACGAAGTTAGCAAAGGAAGTCCAAACAACTGCCCTTAAAATGTGGGTAGAAAAGAAATCTCAACAGGAAATAGTACAATACTTACATAATCAGTATGATACTGTAATCTCTGGAGAAATAGATATTCTTTCTCTTATTAAAAGAAGCCGACTAAGACCTGCACGTTTTTCAGTAAAATGCCCTGAATGTAATTCAAAATATCATTTGAGAGAATGTATAGAACTGAAACATTCTGTATGTAAAAAATGTGCAACAGAAACAAAAAAGTTTGTAACTCTTGAAGGAAAGAAACCGACAATTGGTTCAGGTATTGCAGGAGTTTTATATGCTTGGGAAAAGAAAGACGCTCATTTTGATGACTCTTATCTTTTCTTAAAAGTAAAAGGAGTAAATGATTTTTATACTCATCCTTTAACTCAAGAAAGGCGAGAAGTCGAATACATATCAGGTATAACCCTTGAGGATTTCAAGGCTTATCGACCCGATTCCCTGTTCTATTCTCAGCAAGTTATCAAGAAGGCCGACCCTATTTTCAAGGCTATGGGGTGGGATATATCGTCCATTAGGACGGGTAGAATACAATCAAGCCTTGAAGAATGGTGGTGAAATACAATGAATAAACAAGAAAAATACGAAGCAAGACTTAATTCAATGAAAGAATTTACTTATGATTGGGAACCAGATAATTACGATGACCCGTCTAAACCGATTCTAAAGATTAGTAAATCATCAATAGTGGGTTCTTTTTGTTGGTGTCCTAAGAAATATGAATTTTCATATATTCAAAGATTACCTCAAGACCAATCAGAAGCCATGAGAAAAGGAACTGTACTACATAATAGTCGTGAAGATTTCTTTAATGAGTTTGATATTAAAAAAGCAGAGAAAATGAATAATTCAGAAGTTCTTGAATATTGCACTTCTTTAATGCCAGTTGATGACTACTTTGATATTTCTTTAACCGTAGCGGCTTTTGAAGCACAACGCTTTATTGAAGCGAGAAGTGAAGAAAGAGTAGATGAATACCTTCCCGTTATAAACGAAAAGAAATTCGATTGTGAGGTTACAATTCGTCAAAATGGAAGTAAGAAATATCCATTACAACGAGACTATGTAGTGAGGCTTCAAGGTATCATTGACCGTGTATTCATTGAGAATGGTAAACTTATTCCTTTTGAATATAAAACAGGAGGTTGGAAAGATACAAAAGCCTCTTCTATGCGTCAAGAGATGGCATTTTATCAATTGATGATTGAAAATTCACCACAAGAAGTATTAGAACAACACGGATTAACAAGTGATATGGAAGTTAGTCATTGGGGTTGGTATTATCCTGCCGCAAACCATGTTACTGTTGAACCAGTAAAGAAAAGGTCAATGTCTGCACTAATGGATAATATTGCTAAGTTAATCTCTGCTTATGAAGAAAAAGAATTTAAAGCCAAGTTTTGGAGACAAACCTGTTCTGAATACTGTTCTTACTATGGTATTTGTCCTGCGGCTCAAGACGATTCATGGATGTGATATTATGAAGGAATTAATAAGAAAAAAAGTATTAGCAAAGAATTGGACATTTGCAGAAATTTCCAACTTATCAGAAACAGTAAATATATTATCAATAGATATTTATGGAGAAATGACTCTTATAGAAAAATATAAATTGGTTCATGATTTAAGAATAAAGGAATCTTATGTAGGTATGCACTTTGAAGACTTACTGAAAGAAACAGTTATGACTGTTTTATCGGGCGAAGTAGCAAATATAATAAAAGAACTATTACAAGGCGCAACAATTAGTTTTGGAGGTAATAACAATGAAATATCCGAGAGAAGTATGGGCGGGGAGCCACATAAGGAACGCTCCGCAAATGAAAAGAAAGATAGTAAAGACGAGGAATGAATATGCTGACTTTATTAATGCTCAAAATAACAGAACAAATGTATATACTACTGTCTACGATTTTGAGCACTTTTCGGAAAAAGCAAAAGTAGAATCCTCTGTTATTATTGATAGAATATTTTTAGATTTCGATGCACATGAAGATAATATAGATACTGCTTGGCGTGATGTAAAACAGGTGATGGAATTGATAGTTAATCAAAATTATTTACATACTCTCTTCTTCTCTGGAAGAGGATTCCATTTGTTTTTATTTGGAAAGCCATCAGAAAATATGAGAAGCGTTCAAGTATTATTTAGGGATATAAAAGAATATTTAATTTCTAAGGTTGGTAAATCTAATACTCTTGATGAAAGGGTTGGTCAAACTACAAGACTTAGAAGAATCCCTAATACAGTAAATATGTCATCCTCCAATAGTAACGGTAAACCTTATTATTGCATTCCCTTAACAGTAGATGACTTATCTCTCGATATTGAAGAAATATTAGTATTAGCAGAAACTCCACGCTATATCCCTTTCAAAAAGGGCGGTGAAATCGAGGTCGAATTTCCACAAGCCCCCCCTATGAAGGCATTAGAGGGTGAAATTGGAGTGCCTAAAACAGTAGGAAAACTCCCAATGTTGCCATGTTTACATAATGCGGTAATGACGGAGAATCCCTCGCATATGTCGAGAGCATACTTAGTATCTTGGTATAGAGATTTGATTTCGGGCTATCGTGATTTATCTTCAGGACAAGAGAAATTAAAAACTCTCGAACTTATAGTAGAAGAGTTAGAAAGAGTCTTTGCTGAATCCGATTCTATTTGGTTAGATTGGGATAAAAACGAGACAAGAAAACACGCAAGATTTACTGTGTTTAATAATTACAACACCCCTCATTGTGATAAATTAATTAGTGATGGGTATTGTGTAGGAAAATGTTGGAGGTATTCATAATGTTAGTAATTGATTCAAGAGAGAAGTCTAAGTTAGCCGAACTGGTTATGCTTAAGGCAAAGGCTTTAAATATACAACATGAGAAGCGTTGGATTGAGATAGGAGACTATGTTTATGATGACGTTTGTTTTGAAGCCAAATCAACAACTGATTTTTTAAGTTCGGTTTTATCTAAAAGATTATGGACTCAAATAGATAACATGGATAGGCATTTTAAAACTAATGTAGTTGTCATTCATGGTAGTTTAGACCAAGCAATTTGTAATATTATAGAAAATGCCCCGACTAAAATGCCAATCGCTATGAGAAGCATAAGACTAAATAATAAATTCTTAGGAGCAATAGGTAGACTAATTTTAGATACCGACGTTAAACCAGTATGGGTTGAAACAGAAGAAGAAGCGGCGTTAATAATAACAGCAGTTTGTAAAATGAAACCCATTACTAGAGATACTATTGCTCCACAAGTGTTTAAAAGATTAACAACCGATGACCTAAGAATAGATTTACTTAGTAGCATCAAAGGCGTTTCAATAAAAAAGGCAAAAGAATTAATAAAAGAGTTTGGCTCCATAATGGAAATTGGTGAATGTAGTGATTATCAATTACAAGCAATTGAGGGTATTGGTGAAACCCTAGCCCAAAGAATACTTACCACATTAAACTCAGAAGAGAAGGTGAAAATATGAATACAGATGAATTAACAGAAGAACAATATGAACAAAAACTATTAGATAGTGCAAAAGCATACGATGAATCACTACCTGAAATAGTTAAAGAATTTACCAAATCAGCCGAAGAAGTATCACATAGAAATGGTATTCCTGCCAGCATTTGTTTCTTTAATTTACTTGGGCAGATAACAAAAGACTTTATTACTATTCCTCAAGGAAGAAATCTTGAAGATACTAGAATACATTTTTGTTGGATTCAAACATCAGGAACAGGTAAATCTACTTTATGGAACTTTATCGGTCCAATTGCTAATAGAACCTTTAAGTTAATTAATGAAGCAAATAAACACCCTCCCCTACTTAGAGATAACTTACCCATGAATCGTATTTTTAATACCTTTGGAGTTACAGATTATACTGATTCTGTTCTTATTGGTGGATATGATAAAAACGTTGATGATGATGGAGAAATAGACTATGAAAGAAGGCCAGGAGTTTTAGAAGGAAATGGGCTTGCTCATTGGGATGAGTTTGAATACTCAGGTATCTTTAAACAAACACAACACAAGGAAAATTCAATTGTGTATTTAAATACATTAATGAACTCATTAGCAGGTGAGTCTTGGATTATTTCAAAAGCACTAACTTCTTTTGGTGGAATGGTTATGGAATGTTTTTGTGAGCGTTCAGTATTGGCTATGACTTATCCTCCAACTAATCTTAATGACATTATAGCCGAGAAAGGTGTATTACAAAGAATGCTATTATTTGTATGGGATGTCCCTGAATTTATTCAACATAAAATGAGAATAGAACAAATCGAAAAAGCAGGAACAGTTGAAGAAGTTACTGTCCCTATTGATAGATATGCAAATGCTATGTATAAAATATATCAAACAGTACAAGAGAGATTTATAGAAGTTAATGGCGACCCTCTTAAAACTATGAAATATGGGAAAGATTTTAGCCAAATTCTTAGATTAGAATATGAAACTATGCGTAGAGAAATTCAAACTTATCCTCCGCATGTTGCTAAAATTGCGGGTAATTTTACTACCCGTTTACTCAAAATCCTGATTAAAATGTCTGTTCTTTGTAGTGTTGCTTCTGCACCATCTATTAAGAATAAAGAGGAAAGATTCATTGTTACGGGGTACAATGTGCGCCAAGCGGGTCAGATTGTCCGTAAGTGTTATACGTCCCTGCTCGACTGGCTAACTGATAGCCTCACGAAGAAGCGGAAGAGTATTGCCGAAAATTCGTTAGAATCAGTCTTTTTAGATACTTATAACAAGATGAAGAAAGATGATGAGGGTTTTGTAAATAAAACAACACTATTAACAGATGTACGAAAGAAAGCGAAAAAATCAAGAGCGCAGATTTATAGGCACTTTGATATAGTTAGACACAAGTTTGAAGAACTAAAAGGCGCAAACAATCGAACATATGTTAAATTAATTAGGAGCGATGAAGAATGAAGTGGGAAAACACATATTTAGTTTTTGAAGTAACAAAAGGGCCAAAAGTAATTATAGATACATTGAATACTTATGGTGATGATGGTTGGGAATGTTGTTCTCAACTTATTGTCGCTGGTTCTCAGATTGTTTGTTTCTTAAAGAGACGAACCGATATAGATGAGAAACCAAAGGTCAATAAAGAAGAAGAAAAGATTAGTAAACTTTGGTCTACTGGGGAATGAGTAATATGTCAGTTCTAGCAATTGACATTGAAACAAAGAATATGTCCTATGATATAGGCGGATTCGGTAATACTCATATGTTTCAGGTTTCTACTGTTGCTACATGGGACGGTAACAATGGAACCGTTTATGTTGATGAACCAGTAGAATCATTTGCTAAGTCTGGACACATTGTTAAATCATTATCTGAACTCAAATACGATTTAGATAATCATTTCCAAAAGGGTGGCCTATTATTAGGTCATAATATTAAAGCATTTGATTTGCCCATCCTTAGAGACTCTATGGATATTTATTGTATTAATAAATACATTAAAGAAGAACAGTTTATTGATACGTCTAAAATTCTTTTTAAAGAACATGGTGAAAGATTCCCTTTGAGTAATTTAGTAAAATGTACTATGAATGATTTCAAACTCATGGATAGTGCAGATGCTCCTAAGTTATGGAAAATGGGTCAATATGATGAAGTAGTTGAGTATTGTATGAAAGATACTCAATTAGTTTATGACCTTTGGAAGTATGGTCAGGATAATGGGATTGTTAAAGGCTTTTCTATTGATAACGGAGAACACAGAGATTTGGAGGTGAAATGGTAATGACAGGCTGGGAATGGTTTGGTTTGTTTGCCTTCGCAATCATTTTGATGCTTCTCTTCTTTGCTGCATTTGGTGGAACTAATATCACCGATGAAAGCGTTGAAGAATATATGAAGCGTCTAATGGGCGAAGATAAACAACAAAAGTGATTGTATGGGATTAAAGCAGGAATGCTTCTACTGTAAACAAAAAACAGTAGCAAGACGACTATTAGGTTTTTACGTAGGTTCTACCGAGCAAGTAAAATTGTGGGAATGTAGAGCCTGTAACGCTATTTGGTCGGATAAAACTAATTGAGGGGGGCTTCGGCCTCCCTCTTTTTTTTTGGTCTTTTTTAGACTGTTAATTTTTAATAGGCGTAAATGAGCACATTTACATCTATTGAAAGAACTGCATCTCAATGAGGCGGATTTTCATATGAAAATTTTTCTAATGCGAAAGTTGGTCAAAATTCATCTATTGTGGCTAACCATGTAGCAAGAAAGCCACATATAAAGGCTATAAACACTAATATGAATAATTCCATTTAATCACTAATATTCAATTTAGTATAATACACATATACATTGTTGAATTAATGTGAATAACTGTGTATATTTTTCCCGTAGCCAAAGTAAAGCCTGTGGTTTGATTTCCAATAGTAGCCATTTGTGCATCAACAATTAAATCAGATGAGCCAGTTACATCTAATGTTAAATTATCCCCACCACCCGCATTAGCCTTACTAATAATTCTCATTTCCCATCCTTGATGTGTTCCAGAAGCCGCAGGTAAAAGTAATGATAATGGCCCCAAACTAGGGGCAGGATGTGGAGAAAAAGCCTGTGTATCTGCAATAATTGTTCTATGTGTTTCTGAACTTAATGCTAAACAAGGTTGTCCAGTATTCGGATTAGCCGTTAATCCAGCCGAAGGGAGAGGATTGCCTGTTATTTCTAATACTGAAATAACCAATGCAGCCGCCCCTATCGCACCACTTACTCCTAATTTTTGTGTTGGTGCATTTGTTCCAATACCTACTCTTTCAACTCCTGCATCTACAAAAAGCACGTTATCGTTAGTATCTCCCATAACAGCAAAATCAATATTTTCTTTATTATGATTAAAAACAACACCTTCACCACCCGCCATTCTTAAATATTCTTGACTTGAAGAAACTCCATCACCACCCGCTTTAGCAATAGTAAATCTTATTCTACCATCTTCAGTTCCACCTGTTTCATCTAATGCTTCACCATGAATACCTAAATAAATATGAGTATTACTTCCATCATCCTTTCCTTTCCAAAGTATTCTTCCTAAATCTCCACTTGTAGTAGCATCCGAAGCACCTGTTCTATCAAAAATTATTTCAGGTTCATTAGCCGCAGAAGCGATTCCCGCAGTATTCTCTAAGGTTAAAGTTGGTTTACCATTAGAACTAGAAGTTATTTTGACATCACCTGTAAGGTTAAGTGTTGCTTCTCCTTCAACTGCGGCAATTGCATCACCATCACTATACATCGTAGGTAAAGCAGATAAAGCGGCTTTAGCATTAGAATGAGTATAGATTAGAGCATGGCCGTTTTGCCCAGAACCTACTGTTTGGTCGCCATCAATTGCTAAAGTACCCAGTTTAATATCTCCTGTTCCATTTGGTGTAATATTAATATCAGAATTAGTCGGAGTAGAAACAATATCTAAACTATCTGCATCTCCTGTTATTTTACCAGATTCAGTATAACCACTAGCATCATGACCAATTGATAATGAATTTTTACTCAAGTTCATAGTAAAAGTTTGGAAAGAATAATCAAACTTATCGTTATCTGCCCCTGCTGAAATGTGAACCAATGCAATAGGAATATAACCTGCTGTAATATCGGAAACTAATGGGGTTGTACCCGCAGTTCCCTGTACAATAACAATAGCAGGTGTTCCACCTATATTCGGATTTAATAAAACCCAATCATATCTACTGTTAGTGGAATCTTGAACAGTAGAACTGTATGCTACTGCTAAATTGCCTCCAGTATAACTAACGTATTGCCCATTGGCTCTAAACTTAATTGGTTGGGCTAAATTATACTGCGTGTAATCTCCACCATCCGTAATAGTAAAACCTGCATGGCTTACACACATATTGTCTTGTGAAAAAGACTCTAATACTTTAATAATACCAGAGTGCAATTTATCTGTCCCGTCTACTAATCCTTTAGATGGCGTTGCAGCCAAATCTGTTATCTTACCTATATTACTTACCATTTTAATCTACCTCTACTGTTATAATAAATTGAACTACATCTGTTGCTGAAAGTGGTCCAAAGCCATCGTAGTTTGTTCTAATTAACATATGCGCCCCTGTCGAATCAAAAATACCCACTTCTTTAATTGTATGCCCTAAGAAGTCTGAACCATTAATACTAAAATTAAATTCAAGTGTAGAAATGCCAACCGCAGTAGGACTTACACTTCCTACACTTCCCAATGGGGAATCTAAATCTCCAGCATTAGGATTAGTAGAATCACCACCTGAACCCACTTTATATTTAGTAAATGTACTTGCCATAGTAGCCATTATCTTTACCCTCCCTTCTCTTGTTATCATACTCCAACCTCCGAATCAAATCCTATTGTATATCCAAATCCTATTGTACTAGTCGTGGTTACATTAGAAGTCAATGTGCCAGTAGCCTTGACAAATTTGATATTAACCTTGTCTCTCTTAGTTCTAGGAATAGTCGTTGTCGTATAAACTTTTTGTTTAGTGAAACCTTGTAAGTTTCTAATCTCACCCATGAGAGTAGCGAAAGTTCCTGCTAAATCTTTATTATATTCTGAAAGTGTAAACTTAGTGGGGCTTCCAAATTCTTTTTCTATTTCTATCACTAAGTAATCTCCTCTTGGGATATTCTGTTCAGAAAATTCTAATTCAATAATTTGTCCAGGTTTTAAGAACGGCACGTTATCAGCAACTTCAATTTCAATAGAAGTGTTAGCGGAATTAAATACATCTAAGTATTGTACGGCCTTTAAATTAGCCTGTTTCTGGTCTAATATAGAGTAGTCGTATATTTCCTTACTTTTGACCGTTCTGTTTGAATTAGAGGTATCTATGGGGTTTCTAGCAATACCCCTTACTCCATCTCCAATAACTATAACTTCGTCAAAGTTATCGAAGAGGGAAATGTTATTATTTATAGATGTGATACTGTAAGTGGAATCTTTAGACGATAGGATTATATCTCTATACTTTTTACTATCCTCTTTATCTACAATTTTAATTTCTTCCCCATCTACTAGAATTTCTTTATTTTTATACGATAGTAGATTGTTAGTGGCAGAATATAACGATTGTCCCGTAAAGTTAAAAGCCCCGAAATAGGTATCGGCTTCTGTGTCTTTTGTGTAAGTAATGTCATTAATAGTAAAGGCATCATCAATAACCTTTTCTAACTCATCTACAATCTTAAATGATGAACCTATACAAGCGGTATCTGGTCTAAAACCTGGAGATTTATTCACGGTGATGGTAAACGTAGAACCAAATGAAGGCGTTCCTAGTAATTTTTTAATATTTGAAAATTCTAAAATAGCACTCCCTTTTTTAGATACAGAAGTTATAAACTTATTTACACCATCTGTTGCGCTCATTTTTATTGCACTAGACGTCAATGCACCATAGTTAGCATCAGTCAAATTTCTTGTTTCTAAGAAATCAGTATTAATATTACCATCAGGGTCTATTAAAACATACATTGACTTTACACCTTCTCTTGTAGTGTCTAATACCATACCCTGTCCATCTTGATTAACAGCGTTAGTAGTATCTTTATCTTCTGCACTATATCTAGTAGCATCGCTTCCTTCACTTTGCATTCTGTTTGCATCACAAACTTTAGTGTATTTTATATATGGTTTATTTAGAGATATAGTGTTAGGTGTAAAATCATACATACACACTTGATTAATTCTCATTAGTCTCAATATTTCATTACTACCTAAATTACCAGTATTATCTATTTTTATCAAATGTCTAAATACATTAGGTTCAGTTCTATTTATTTCATGAGAAATAATTTTATGTAATTCCTTATCATTTGCACCTTCACTATAAAAATAATACCCTGTTAAATTATTACAATAATTTATCCATGTGTTAGTACCTGAACCCCAATTAGAAACAATATCATATTTAAGCATTTTTTCATCACTTCCTAAAGTAGTGTCAGCAACAGTATCGCTTGAATCATATGTTAAATATGGTTTGAAAAATATTTCACCTCCGTATATCTTATGTGAATATTGGTCGCAACCAAAGGAATAATTTTCAGATAATATACCTTGACTAGCAGAATTGAATTTTATAAATACTCCTTTATTCCATCTTTGTGTGTTACCAGAATGAGTTCCTAACCTATAATCTACAATTTTTTCTTCCCCTACATTTAATATATCAGAACAATATGCGCCTCTAATATTTGTAACTTCAGGAGTAAGCATAGCATAACCTCCCTTCGATGCCATTTGTGGAACGTTGTGAAATTTAGCGACTATTGTATCTAATCCCTTGTAGTCTAATCTATCTTCACCATCATAAAAAGCCCTATGGGGAATAATGTTGTTAGCAAATACTGAATATACGGAGGGTTCATCAACACCGTTAATAGATTGAACCCATTGGGAGTTATATGCCGCAGGATTACCTGCACCCACCCCTGCTAAAGAACTTCCTTTAGCGTAAAAAGAAAACAATGTAATATCTACCCCGTTTTGCGTTGTCATATTTGCCGCACCACCAGCCATATCTGTTAAAGTTAATACTGTATCTGTAACATTAGTAACCTTATATAATCTATTATCGTAGGTATCTGTGGTTAAACCCGATATTTGGATAAAGAAACTGTTAGACCCAGTTGCTTCGTATATTGCTGTTTCAATAGTAGTTGTTAAATCTGAATTTGTGCTATTATGATTAGGGCTAACTCTAAATGTTGTAGGGGATGCCAATTTAATAATTGTATATATAGTTCCTCTAAAATTTACCTTTGTTCCTGTTGAAACAGAAGCAACGTTTCCTGCTCTAACTGTAAATAAATTAGTATCACTTGCATCTAGGTGTGCTCCAGTTGAACCTGTGATATCGTACCATGTATGAACACTATTAGCCGCATTTACCCCTATTCTTGTTTTTATATGAGTATCGAAAAATTGTGTAAGTTTAGAATCACCATCTGTTAAAGTAATTGTATTACCTGAAACATTAGCATTAACGTTCATTCTAAAATGACTCGCTTCTGCTGGAGTAGCCAATGTAGTCGCTAATCTATTATGAACGAATTCTGTATCTCCTAATGTAGATTTAAATATGGGCGTTTTCAATATATAACTTCTAGCACTATAACTTTCAGTTGTGTTAAAGGTGTCATCAGCGTGGTTTTTATTATCGGGGCTTAAATTTGAGTTAGCAAAAATAGCAGTTTTATTATAATTATGCTTTACGGCCTCAGTAGTTTCTGGGAAATAAGGTACGGTGGAATCCTTAGTTAAAAGCATTTTAGTATTTTTACTACTTGTGTTAATTGTATTGTGATGTATCTGAACATATAAAACTGTATGTTGTACATCTACTGATTGGTCTATTGAGCCAGTAAAGGTTATAACCCCTCCAGTAGCGGCAGAAACTAAACCTACATAAGTGAGGACATTGAGAATCCCAGCATAATAATAAATATAATAATTATAAGGTGCTGATGAAGTTATAGGGTTTGACCAAAACCAATCAGTAGAAGTTACATTTAATTTATCAGCATCGTTATGTGCAGTACCAACCTTTACGTCTACATTATGTAATCCCGCTTGTGGGAATGATTTAATTAAAATTAAAGGATTAATACCCGCATTTAATGAGGTTTCTCCTAACGCTACATCTGATAATTCGGTTGAATTATCCCCAACTTTATAATTTTCATAATCTACTTCATTAAATAACATATCTAATGTAACATCAGTTAGTCTCATTAAATTAAATCTAACTTTATCACCGTTGGAACTCGCTATTGGTTCTACATGGTAATCTTCATCCTTTCTTGAAGATACATTCAATTTAAGAGGCGAGTTTAGGTCTGTAAAACTATCATAACCCTCGTTATTATTTTCATTATTTTCAGTTTTATTTCTTTTAAATATAATAGAATAGTCTTCTAAATTTCTTCCTGTGTAAAATATATTATTTTGATTAGTTTTACTTTCGGGGTATACATCACCTAATGAAAATAAGTGCATAGAAAGTGCGCTAGGGTCGTGTAATTCTAATTTACCCACAAATTGACTTAGGTTATTAAAACCAGATGACGTAAATCTATTACCAAAAAAAGAACCAGAATTATAATACCATGTAGGTACTCTATCTATATCAAAAAATCTAGACCCTAAAGGGGGGTATATACCAGTTTGTTCCTTTGGATAACCCTTTAGCCAATCGGATGAATTATCTTTATCATAATCTATATTTTGTTTAGTTATTTTATATGAAGATAAATAAAAGTTAATATTCTTAGTATTTTCATAGTAATCGTTTCTAGAATAATTACTAGAAGTGTATTCATTTGATTCAAACCTACTAGAACTGCCCTTATGATACTTATGTGAATAAGGTTGTAAAATTAACTGCTCAGGTGTTTTAACCATATTAGCGTATCTAAATATAGGTTGATTATATCTAAAAGCGTATTGTGATTTAACAGTAGAACCATATGCAGGGTCATCTGAAAATATATTATTAAATGTCTTAGGGCTATTATCAGAATTTTTATAACTACTCAGTAAATGTAAAAAACCCCCATCAGGTAATCCCTGACCGTTAATTAATCTAATAGGTTGCGTTCTAATATTAGGGTAAGAATCAATAAAGAAATCGTTAGTATTTCTAGTAACCATACCCAAAACAATTGGAGAAACATAACCTAATTCGTAACTTACCGTACCGTTTGGGTTATTTAGCGAGGAAATAATTTCCATTTCTGGTGTAGAGGCGGGTATGTTTAAAGTAGTTTTAAATCCTAACGGGAAGTCTAAATATTCACCATCGCTATTAACAATAGGTGTTAATAAATCATCAATATTATATCCATTCTCTACATTAGTTTCCTTAGTTTGTATTAACAAATTAGTATCACCAGTAGAGGAAAATTCCCTCCCACTTCCAAACACTATTCCTTTATCTAAGGTTCCTGCTAAACTAGTAGCCCTGTTAGTAATTCTAGGTGTAGTTTCTAAATTTTTACTAGGTATAATTGATTTTCTTATTCTATATATTGAGTTAATACCTAATGTTGTAGAACCTTTATTAGTTAAATCACTTATATAACAATCTTTCATCAAAGTTACAGTATTAGGGCTACTGGTAGTAGACTCTACTACACCTAGAACTACATATCTATCGTCATTCAATTCAAAAGCAATAGTATCTCCGTAAGATAATCTAGTAGTGGGGTTTTGAATGGTGGTTATTACTTTTCCAGATATACTACTAACCACTAAGGGAACACTTTCTAATTCTGTGTTACTAGTGTTATCCCCAACGTATGGACTAAAAGTAGTGTAAACAAATTCCTGACTATGAACGTAGTTTTTATCTAGGTTAGTATTTAAAAGTTTATTAATGGAATCTCTTCCCACAATTTCATACTTGAAAGCCTGTTTAACATCTGCAATTCTACTTTCAACAAACCCGTCAAATATGGAATTATTTATCAACAATTTACCACTAATAGAATCGTTTAAATATTTACTAGCGAAAAAATTGGATGCAGGTCTAGAGGTTAGTTTAGTATAGCCAGTATCTTTATCGCCCTTTTCTACTTCTAAAAATACTTCATTATCGGCATTTTCTAATAAATACTCAACACCATTAACATCCGAATCAGCAGAAGTTACAGTATTACCGTTTCTGGTTATAGCATCAGCATAGGATATTTGAGTATCAATTTGATGTCCCGCTATATAGGTTTGCGATACTGGACTCCATGTTTTTCTATATGCAATTGCACTAGACATGGCTTCTAAAACTGCTGAACCCGCAAAGGCATTTGAAGTTATCAACCTTTTATTACCAATTGTAACTACTTGAGACCCTGCTGACGGTGCAGTTATTCCAGTAATAGTATAATAATATGTACCAATAAATACAGGTTCATATGCACTACTTCCGTCAAACATTACTTTGCGCCAATCTTCCCCACCTACGAGACCAGAAACAGTAAATGTATTACTAGTCGTTTTACTGCAAGTTCCAGGTAATGGATTATTTGCGGTACTGTCTAGATTTTTTTCTGCAATTAATTGTTTTACTCTAAATTGTTCATAAGAATTAATTTTTTTATCTAATATTTTTTCAGTATCAAAGAATTTAATTTCTGCCAAATTACCTTTATTTGTAACAGTTTTATTTACATTAACGTAATAAGGACTAGAATGAATTTGATTTTTAGTAGGTGAATCAATGAATGTGATATAAGTGGACAATCCACCATCAGAACTATAAATATTTCTAGATGAACTTGCCCATGTAGTTTCGTCAAATGTGTATGTAGAACCTTGTGCATTATACGCATTTATAAATCTAGGAGTGGATAGATTATCATTTGCTCTATTATTATCCGTTAGGTCTCCATGATGAGTAAAGAACCCCTTGTCAATAATCATGTCTGAACTTATAGGTGCTGTTTTAAATACAGACTTTTTAGTTCCTGAAAAGTTAGTAGATGTTTTCAATAACGTATATTTTCTATCATGGTCTAATTTATCATCTGAATAAAAGTAGAACGTAGGTCTACTAATTTCTACATACTTATCATGTCTTTCTTCTCTAGCGAATACAATACTTCTACCGCTAGCCGATGTGGTGGGGGATGTACTAGGCGTTATATCTCTACCGTCTATCGCTGTAATTGTTGTTCCCCCAGCAAAATCAGAAGAAATTATAGTATCTCCTACTGATAAACTAGAAGAAATATTCGTGCTACTTACTCTTATGTTATCAGGACTAGTAGAAGTGGTAACTGTATCTGATACATCCACATCATTTAACAGCCCATATCCAACTGCTACAATATTATCAGTTTTATCTGGACCTTGATAAATAGCCACCTTAGTACCTGCTGTGATATTTTCTTTTAATCTAGGTGTAAATTCAAAGTGGTAATTATTACCATCGTATTGAGTTTGTTCTTCTATCTTAGCCACATGATGTTTCTTTACGTTATCGGCATAAATTACAACAAAGTAATCTTTAGTATCAGCCAATGTTAAACCACTAGCATTTCCAGTATCTATTGTAACTCTATATCCGTGATTTTCAATAATGTTATCAGCATAATCAGCAACAGTAGTGCTAACGGGAAATAACCTATTTAATTTACTACTAGTAACTGTACCGCTTCCCATACTAGAAGTATCATCTGAATGTACCTCATAACAATTGATACCTAATGTAGTAGAAGCAGTAGAAGATTTACTAATTGCAATTGGATTTACGCCAGTTTTAATATTAAATGTACCTGCACTAACAGTAGCCGTAAAGTCAGTAGGAATAGTAGTTCCCTCATTTAATACATAAAGTTCATCAGCCATTTAAATTAGCCTCCTCAAAATCCATATATAATAATATTTCTTTAAATAATGGGTATAGAGTATTTGTACTTCTGAATTGGGTTTTTGAAATTCCCAATATACTTATTTCATGTAGTTCGCCCATAAATTGTGTTTTTCTTCTATCTGAATATCCACTTGCAGTTGGGTTTTGCCCAATATAACAATCCGAAGTATCAATGGAAAAATTACCACCAACCCCATGAGTAGTGCTTCCCACTAATTTACCATTATAGAATAATTGCATTAACCCTTGAGGAGAATAAGAAAAGGCAATATGGTGTGTACTATTAGCATAAAGTGGCTCTTGTGGTAAGGAGTGAAAAATATCAATACCATTTGAAAGTGAACTAGTAAATCCATCCGTTGTTAATACATTACCAGAAACTGATGTAATTGTACCTAAACTAGTACCATCATCTTTATAAACAGTATATCCAGCACCTATACTTGGTGTTCCGTTTAGGGTTATTGTATTTGCGGCAACATTGTGGGCTGAAACATCTCTTAATGAGTCTTTAGCATAGGCGGTGTGATTATTATAAAGATAAGAGGTGGGGATAAGAGAAGATTCATCAATAGAAGTAGGTGCTATAATAGTTTCAGAAGATAAAGATGTTGTTGTGAGTCCAATTTTCATATCAACCTTTAGTTTATAACTAGCGGGTAAATAAGGATTAGTATAATTATCAACCATATCTAAACTTATTTTTAAATTTGTATTGTAAAATAAAACCATTTCGTGGTCTTTTCTATTTGCTTCTGGTAAATAAGCCTCCCCTTGAGTGTCTCTAGAAAGAGATTTTTGTGTGGCATTAAAGTTATCTGGATTACCATTTATATCGTAGGGAGTAATAACTGCCTCAAAAGATAAACCACCAGAATGCGACCACAATCCTATTTCTTGACTAGGTGTGTTACCAGAATGTCTAGGTATTGTAATATACCCATCACACATAACTGGAAACTGCAAGGACTTTCTATCTTTAGAGAATACTGTGTATACCATAATAATCAACCTGTAAATACGAAGGATTGTGTGAATGAGAGATTAAAACTTACAAAGGGTTGGCCTGGAGTTATTGTAGTACCAAAACTTTCTACTACTCCAGTAATACCCCTGTAATTATCTCCCCCATCTGTTGAATCTGCAAATGAACCTATTTGAGCAGGTGAAGCATCTTTAGCCCTAGATTTATAATCAAATGGAATTAAAGGGCATAGGTCTTGTGCTGTATTGGCATCTATTCCAGACCTATAAGTATAATCATCCCCAACTCTAGAAGGATATAGAACAAATAGACGAGAAAAGTTTTGTTGTTGTTGAAATGCAGAAGAATCTACTGCTGAGTGCATTAATTGAGCGACTTCGTGGGCAGTAAGATTAACTGTTACTACTGTATCGTCGGCAAAATTCTTTTTAATATATTGGTCTGTAATAATCCCTTGAATTGTAATTCTTTTACTAGCGATACCCATATCAATACTTAGAGAAGTGGATTCACCAGTAATAGTTCCAGAAAAAGGAATGGGTATTTGGGGAACTTGTCTTGAAGTGTCAATAGATATATTCTCAGCCTTTAACATTATTCTATTTGATTGTGCGCCATCAGTAGTATTGTTACCTTCTGAAAATTGTAAGAATACTGTGTGGTCTAAACCAAAACCGTCTGTGCCAAAGTTACTCGATACCTGATTTGCATTTGTCATATTAACCCCTCAATCCGCTTGAATTATACCTGTTCATCTGAGTATTTATCTTTTGCCCTATCTTACGGGCAATATCATTAAGTTCTGTATCTGATGCACCCACTCTTCCAGTTACGTTAATATTAATTGTAGGACTCATCATTCTAGAGGTATCTGAATTGTTGTATACTCTACTATTTCCAGGTAATGAAACTAATTCTGGTCCTCTTTCACCTACTAAGAAAGTACCACTAGAACTAGTAACTCCACCAGTTTCCATTCCTGCTATTTTATCACCTGCTTTTACACCCAAGTTACCTCCTGAAACTGCACCTGCAATAAAACCAATTGTTCCACCAATTAATGCACCTTTTGGTCCTAATCTAGCACCTAAAAATGCACCTGCTTTCATACCACTATATGCACCTGCCGCACCACCTAACACACCACCAGCCATACCACCAACACTTTCGGCTTTACCTAAAATGTCTGTAAGGAAAGCCTCAGCCATTCCCCATAAAGTAAAACCAACTAACTGTATACCTGATACGACACCCCCTACTAATAATTTAATAATACCCTCACCTAATTTTCCTAATCCCCTAAAGAATTTATCAGAACTTTCTGAAATTAAATTACCATCACCCGAAAGTAATCCAAAGACTACTCCAATAAAACCTGTAAAAATATCCCAAAAGCCACCAAAGATTAATTTAAAACCATCCACAAACATTTCTAAAAAGTAACTATATTTTTCAAATAGTTCACCTATATGTTTTCCTGTATTGGCTAACCATTCACCTATTCCTGCTTTGTATAAAATAAATATTAGTGCGACAAAAGCGGACATTCCTAATATTAAACCTCCGAATACTAATAGACCTTTAAACATAAATGACCTTAACATCTTAAAATCATCCCCTCCAAAATAGCCTTTAATTTTATCTATTCTCTCTTTTATCTTATCTCTAGTTTGTTCTAATTTTAGCCTCGCACTTCCTAAGAGAGTTAATTGTTCTAAACTTCCAATTACCGAAGAATCATTATCAAGTTGTTGTCTAAGGTATTCTTCATCAGACAAAGTAGTTGCACCAGACACCGCAATATCAGCCTCACTTTGTAAACCCACCTTAATACCTGTCTTTTCTTCAATATCTTTTTTATCTTCTAGAAACTCTTTTATTAATCTATCTAAATTATCATCTACTTCTTCCCTAGTCTTTTCCATGTGTCTTATGGCTTCTCTCATAAATTTTAAATCTTCTTTAGCCGCTTCTCTTTCAGCACCTTCTATCTTATACCCTTTATCAACATCTTGCATTTCCGTTATAAATTCAGGTTCATCAAAACCTGCTAATCCCGCAAAAACACTAGGATTTTTTACTTGTACTGCTTCCCGTACTATGTTTCTTTGATTAAATTCACCCTTTAAAACATTATATTCATCTCTCGTACTTTCTTCTTCTGTTCTAATACCTCTGGCTCTTTTTTGTTGCGCTTTTAATTCATTAGCACCCATTTTTAGAATTCCTGCACCCTGCGCCCCACCTTTAAATCTACTAACTCCTAAAGTATTAAGACCACCTGACAATAACAATTTTTGAGCCTTTCCACCTAATGCCTTTCTTCCCGCCTTTCTAAGTTTTTTAGTTGCCCCTAATAATTGTTCACTACTCTCTAAAATAGCATCATCAATAGACATTGTTTTAAGTTTCATTCTTATGGATTCATCGTTGTAATATCTTTCTTTATCTAATACAGATAACTGTTTTGAACGGGCTTTTTCATGGTCTCTTTCCATTCTATACATTCTGGTCATAGTTTTTTCTCTACTAGCCATTAATTTATTAAATTCTTTCTCTTCCGCTAATCTATCTTTTTGTGATTTATCAATATATCTAATAAGGAGTAAAGCGGAAGTAAGCCTTTGAGTTACGTTAAATAGACCTGTACCTGTACTAGCCCTAGTAACAATAGAACGTATAATACCGCCCTTTGTACCAATACCAGAAAAACTTGCTATGTTTTTAACTAAAGTTTCAGACTGACCTTCAATTTCTAAAGATAAATCATTAATACTTTCCATTCCAGATTGAATATCATTAAGATAATTTCTTAATTTATCTATGTCTGCCATTCTTCATCTTCTCCATCTGTTTAGTCTCTTCTTCTTTCTGAATTGAAAAAAGAATCATAAAGTCCCTTATCATGCTGTAAGGCAAAGAATACGCCTCAGCGGGACTAATATTAAGTTCCTTTGCCAAGATATATAAAGTTATGCGTGATGCGACTACTGGATTATCTATTTTGTTTCCAATTAAGGCTTGTCGGTAGACACTTTTAAATCTTCATCCCCCTCTAAATTAAAGGGGTCTGGTAAAATATCCTTAATTTGATTTCCAACATAAGGATTGAGTCTGAGAATTTCAATAGCAGAAAGAGAAGGTTCAGTCTTTTCTACAAAGGCTTCCCAAAGGTATCTGAAAAGTGTGTCCATTTCAAGACTAATATCCTTTGTCCGTGAGTTTAAATTGATGAGTTTGGCTTGAGCCTTTTCCAATTGTAGGAAGGTGGGTTCTTTAATCCAAACCTTTAGGTATTCATCTGAATCTGGTGCAACCTTAACGTAATGCACTTGTGATTCAGTAGGGGCAAATAGCAAATTCTTATTTTTCAACGTCTTTTTATCCATAGAGTATCTCTCCTAGTTATACGCAAGTGCTGGAGGCTTATAAGATTTAGCCTTGAATAATCCAGTTAGTTACGTGTGAACAACTCTTTAACTTAAGCGGTACAATTGTCCATGATACTGAAATTGGTCCCTTATCGTTAGTAAGTGGGAAATCAGCAGTAGTTACCATGTAGTCTTGGAAAACCATTTCTAATGATTCATCAGTAGAACCTGCTTCTTTTGTAAATCTTAGAGTAATTTGGTTTCCATCAGTTCCATTTAGTGAAAAGGCTTGTGTTTCCCGAAGGGCATCAAATACGGCTGAATCTGTTACTAGCCCAGTAAAGGATAGATTATAGGTTCTTTGGCCTGGAAAGTGCATTTGGCTAGTTTTATCATATCTTCCTATAAATCGCTTTGGTGTTATACTGTTATTAATTTCTAAAGACATAGTTTCTATGCGAATGTAATCTTGCCCAAACATAGAGATAGTACCATCTGAAAAGAAGAAAGGTCTTAACAATATTTCATCTTCATTAGCAATACCACCTTGAGGTGAACCAAAGTTTACAAAGTCTCTAACGTCAGTTACTTGATTCGCAGTATCGTAATTTGTGGGTGCTACAAATGTCTTTTTAGTTTCAAAGTTTACATTCATATTAACTTCTTGTGTTGCGGAAGCCTCTAAAGTTAGTGAACTAACCATACAACCTGGATAAATCTTAGAATACACAGTTTCCTTACTTGCACTCATACCACTAGGTAAAATTTGTGAACCCGCATCAACGGCAACAGTAGATTGACTGTCGGGTTTCTTAAGAGTATATTCTAGAGCAAATGTAGGTAAGTCCTCGCTATTCGATTCTGTCAAAGCATAGGTAATTTTTTCAGTTAAAGTACCCGTATTAACCTTTTTAACATTTGCAGTATTTTGAACAAGTATAGGATTAAGAGGTGGACAAATTGTGTTACCTTCTACTCTATTAAATCCAACAGTCGGTGCATCCGTATCATAAACAAAGTTAGTTGCTGATAGACCACTTGTTGTAAATTCGTCGCTTACTGTAACTGCGCCAGGTGTTCCTGTTCCAATAGATGTAATTTCTTTATTACCCAATGCGTAATAAAGCCAAGAAAAGTTATTAGCAGTTACAGAAAAACTTCCCCCGCTTGTTGTTTCCATACCTTTAAATTGGTAAGTCATACTTCTTGAACCAGAGGAAATTGGGATAGCCTTAGTTTCAACAGAAGTAGATGGAATAGAAACTGATTCAGTTAATCCTAACCATGTATCAGAAAGTAATTTAGGATTACCCGCAGTAGATGTAGCAAGTGCTATTTCACCATTTCCAATAGAGTAGTTTCCACTACCAGAAAAACCCGTTCCTGCATTGTTAATTGTAACTGCTGTAATTACGCCACCCGCAGTAGTGCTACTTATAGTTACACCTCCATTAGTATCTTCCGTTGTAGTAGCACCTAGTCCTCCAATAGTATTTGTAACTGTCAATACATTAGCGGCTCTTGTGATAGTTAAATCTTCATCAGCCAAAGCAAGTCTAACCGCTTCGGCAACAGTAGCACCGTCATTACCTGTTGTAACTGTAATTGTAATATCTCTATCCGCACCTGTGGCTTTATTTCCTTCATCACTATCATTAAAAATTATCCCAACAGTTTCATTTCCTGTCGTGCCTACAACAGTAAAAACCATTCCACCATCATCATCTGTATCTCCATCTTCATAATTAGTAGCATCCACAGTAGCAAAAGTTACTGTTGTGCTATGTGCTGAAATTGTTAATTGAATTTCCCCATTAGAACCTCCCGATAAAGCACCTGCATTAATTTCAGTATTATCAAGAATAGCCAAATTAGCAGTTACATTGTTACCAGCAGTATTAATTGTAGCACTACTTATTGTACCTGTTACTGCCGCACTAGGGGCTGGAACTGGTGTTCCAAAATGTTCAATAATTCCATAAAATTTTGTTTCATCAGAAGTAAAATCGGCAGGAAGTGAGTCATTAACGGTAATTGTACCTGAGGCATTAGATTGAATCATAACTCGGTCAAAGTGTTGATTTAGAGTCAATGAATTACCAGAACTCCCACCTGTATGTGCTGTTCCAACATAAATGTTCAAATAACACCCTCTATACAAATTAGCCACTAGGCTAAACTTTCCTGTAAAAGCAGTACCTAATGTTATTACATTCTGATTATTACTTGAACTACTACTTGCGAAGTCGCCCAAATACAAATCCATTTCAGGTATCATTGATACCATCGCCCCAGAGTCCATCCATATATTATTACTCGTCATCTTATTTCACCTACTTTACAAACATACCGAAAAACGTTTAAGTGTTACGTCAATCTTATACCCGAATATTCTACTTTTCTTATCATTACTTTCGGTTCTTGAACCAAAGTTTATGTGTTTAATATTTTGGAACAATGTTCCCGTTGTCCTAAACCACCCTCTTCTGTTCGTTTCGATTATGTATCGAACTATCTTATAAAGGTTTTCTATTCTATCTCTTCCAAATGTAGAACCACTTGGGGAAACTCTCCCACTATCATTAGTTCTTCTATCGTCTTGTTTTGTTCTAATACTAACAGACATACTATAAGTTTCATTACGGACAGACCAATCTCTTGTGGGGTATTCTATTGATTGCGAGTTTTCCATTACTACAACTAAATCTTTAGAAGGCGTAACTCCATCTACCGTAGTTTCTTTTGCAGAACTAATTCTAACTCTGTTACCACCCTTTCCATTAGTTCTAGTTGAATCCATAGACCTAATATCCATTATTTGTGGTTTAACCCTATGTATTGAGGGTATTTCTGAACCTAATGCTGTTACAGCAGTATTCCAGTATTCGTCTAATAGTGTAATTAAATATGTTGTTTCATCCACGTCTTGGCCTCCTTAATCTTTCTTCTAATACCTGTTCTTCCCTATCCCCATCTGGCATATTTTCAACTCCCTCTAGATTTATTCTTTGATACTCTTTTCCTCTTCCACTATAATCTTGTTGGTCATATCTCGTATCTGCTTCCATTCTTGCTCTTTCTACACCAGAAGGTCCAGTATTCATATAATCTATAACAGTTTGTATATCTGTATCATCTAAAAGTTCGTGTGAAAAGTCGTTGAAAAATGTATCAATATAATTTAACGCTGTCTCCTTTATATAATCAGCATCTTCCTCTTCCTCTTCATTGTACACATTAATATAAATTGTTTCATTAGCCGTTTCAATAAATACCTTTTCCATAGTAAGCCATATATATTCTCTGTAATCCTCTTTACTAATTTTTAACTCATCTATATTATCTAACGCATAGTACATATTTCTCATAAACCATTCAGTATAATCTGATTTTGATAAACCGTTTTTTGTACCTTGCTCGATAATATCCATTAATTTAGTAAAGAAGTTTTCTACTTCGTCTTGTAAAAGTATTTTAACCACTTCATCAAACCATTCTGGAATCAAACTTGACCTACTTCGATAACCTCCCTTAATTCTTTGTTCTTCTCTATCTGTAATTTCATTTGAAAATGCTATATCAAATATCCGACTAAATTCTTCTTTAAATAATTTTGCTGATTTAGGTATTACTTTTGGAAATTTACCTACACCTACATACGAAGTCTTCAATATGTCCCTTTCACCTAATCTATTCAGTTGTGGTCTAAATCTTGATACTCTTATGTTCTTAGTTCCGTTTGCCATTAATTTTTCGCCCGATGATAATTTTATTAAATTTCTATAATTTTTAATTAACCCATACATTTCTTCTTCTGTACTGAAAAAGACGGTGTATACTTTACCTATCTGTGAACGATAATAACTGGGTATATGAAATTTACACACTCCATGAACTATATAGGAATCGTTTTGTTCAATAAGTTCGTTAGCCGCATCGTGTAAAATATTAAATAAACTCGTAGGTATTTGACTTCGTTCTTCCTTAGAATACTCTCGCCCCTTGTACGAAGGTAACGACTCTAAAAGTTTTTTACAATCGGGACTACTCTTACTGTTCTCTATACGTCGTCCATGTATATAATTTTTAAATGGGGCTGATAGTGAAAATACCTTAAACATACCATCTAAAAAATTACATGCTGTCCCTAAAATACTATTTACCTGTTTCATATCAATATCTATTAAATCATAATTATTATCTGGTTTTGTTTTTGATGATATTTTATCTAATATTTCCATATTTAAAATTTCTGTATTATATAATTCATCATTAAGAATTAAGTTACCCCCATTTTCTCTCACAATGTTATACAATTTATTAAAATAAATAGTATGAATTAAATTATAAGCAGTAGTTTTGTCATGTCTTTTATAAACAAATTCATCTAATGGTTTATTAAATTCCCCTACAATTATTAATGATTTAGGTTCTAAATTATATTCATCCACATAATGACAATATTCGTTTTCTATTAATGTTGAGAAGTCATTTGTATTTTTCGTAAACCGAGCATCCCTTTCTTGTAGTTCAGTAGGCTTTGTGGGTCTATTTTTAAAACCTCTTATTTGTTCTGGAGAAATTATTTTTTTATCAGTACCTGTTCTTTCCATAAATTCTTCCATGCTTTCTCCTTCTTCTGGAAATATATTTTTTAATATTTTTTTCCAATTCATTCAAAAGCCTCCTTTATTCTTCGGGTAATCGTGGCAACAAATTCTTGTTCTACAACCTGTTCAATAATCTCATCAGATAATTTTTCACCTAAAAGTTCTTCACTAATTTCTTCTAGTTCTTTATTCTGTTGAATTATTCTATCTAAATCCATCTCTAATTCGTTTTTAACTTCCTCAAGTCTCAATCTCATTTTCTTAAGACTGACCATTAAACCCACCCTTTCTTTTAATTTCATTAATGAAACCTTCTATGTTTAGCCCCGTGTCCATTTCCATTCTTTCCTCAATAGTATTATTACTCTCTTGTCTTTCTTCTTGAGAAATATTAGCAATATCTTCTGCATATTCACCCTTAGGCTTCTTAATTAAACGACCTAAACTAAAGTCGTATTCATAACCAGGATTTGCAGTTTCTAATTCTAGGGCAATCTCTTTAATAGTTTTTTCATCCTCAGACTTTATTCTTATGTCAATTGACTTAGGGGCATCTTGATACACAATTTTACCAATGGCTTCGTGAATAATCTTCATTAGTTCATATTCACTTTCAATAATATCTTCATCAGTTAAGTTTAATTCTGGACCATATATTCGGGCATATTCGTAATCTCCCTCATCGTTTTCCAATAATGTAAAGTTGTAATGTACTTGTCTTCCGTCTGCGGTTTTTGGCCTAATAGACATAGAGAATTCGTAAAAATTACCAATCAATTGTCTATCCTTAAAATGAATTTTATATCTCCTTCCTGCTTGGTCTAAATCATCAATAACGTGTTCTATAAGTAGAGTTCTTAAGAGATTTTGAAATCTTCCTACATCTCTCACTCTTAGTCTGTCGCCAGTAGAAGTTCTAATTTTTTCCATATCTCTTTTAATAATATCCCACCAATTCATAGTATCACCAATTATAATTACAAGCCCAATATCCAGCCGTTAGTTTGTTTTTCTTCTCATCACAATTATGTCTTGATTTAAAATTAGACCTGCGCTTTTTATTTTTATGTTGTAAGAAGTCCTTATATCCTCTAGCACCAAATGAAACTATTTTATATTTTCCTTTTACATGAGCCAAGACCCGATACTTTTTCTTACTTCCCTTAGGCGCACGTTTAGGTTTATTTAGACCAGGAAATTTTTCTCCCCTGTACATTACTCCACCTTTAACTCTTTTAATTTGTGGTTTTTTAGAAGCCTTTAAAAAGTCTTCCTCCTCCTCTTCTTCTTCACAAGAATTACAACCACACCCGCAATCGTCTTTTAGTATGTCTTTCCAATTCATTTTAATACCTCAATTTACAAATTCTAAATCTCTACTGTGGGGTTTAGATACAAACAGTTCATTACCGTCTATTGTTAATACCTGTTTTACTTTATCCTTCATAGAAACATCCCCCATTATTTTTCCTATAACTAAATCAATATCCCTTTGCATTTCAGGGGTAAGTTTTACACGAACTGTGCAACCCAACTTTTTATTATATTTTAAAATGTCTTTCCAAATCACCTTTTATTCCCCCTAAGCATATCTATCATACTATTAACTTCTTCATTTGCAGGAGGCCAGGGTCCATAATGACCATTTATTTGTGAATGGGCTAACAATTCATTGAAATTGTAAATTTCTTCATTTTCAATTTTACCAATTGCGTAATATTCTTCATATGGATAACGATGTTGAAGTCCTTTAGCCAACGCTTCTGTATCAATAACGTAATCACCATCTAAAACAAAAGCATGACCGTATTTAATATTTGCCACATTTCCTCCTGTTCCTGTTACTTCGGCATGGACTAATAAAAGTTTTGTTCCATTGTTTTTAATATGGTCATCAAAAACATACGAATAGGCTGACATATAACAGTTACCCGCTTTTAAAATAGAATCCCACTTCATTTTCCTTTCCTCCTTTTATAAGTTTTACAAGCGGCACAAGTAGGTCTACACCTTCTCTTTCTTCCTTTAGAAGCATCTGTTCTTCCACAAGGTTTTGGTCCTCCTTTATCTTTGCAAGTTCCACAAGCAATCCAACCACTTTGAGTTTTACCGCCCTTCTTTTGCTTCCCGCCTCTTCTTGAGAACCAACCATGTAATCCCTCATCCTTTTCTCTTTTAAAGTTATCGCCACTTCGCCTTTTCTTTTTCTTAGTTCTTTTAGAATGCTTCTTTCTTCTGGCTTTACTTTTCTTACTAATAATATCAAACCAATC
>Ga0209337_1000660_pt1 | contig 27834 bp, 18 predicted proteins | sample LinPmetageLP53_FD_184044 | JGI IMG/M metagenome (GOLD analysis project Ga0209337, IMG submission 184044) | Marine viral communities from the Pacific Ocean - LP-53 (SPAdes) (version 2) | ecosystem: Environmental > Aquatic > Marine > Oceanic | place: Pacific Ocean | collected 2010-02-08 | reverse complement strand
GCACCCGACATGCCTGTGGCTCACACTTTGTCGGACTACGACCCCCTGTGAACCAGCCTGCCTTAGACGTTGAGCTGGCGGAGGAGGTCGCGCAATTCTATGCCGATCCTCTCGGCCATGTTCTGTTCAGCTATCCTTGGAACAGCGGGCAGCTCGAAGGCTTTGCAGGCCCCGACGACTGGGCTAGAGAGTTTCTTAACGAGGTCGGCGCAGAGGTCAGGAGCCGGGGCTTTGACGGACACAACGCAGTCGATCCAATTCAATTCAGCACTGCGAGCGGACATGGCATCGGCAAGTCCGCGCTCACCGCTTGGCTAATCCGATGGATTATGGACACCCGGCCATTCTCGAAAGGCATTGTGACTGCCAACACGTCGGAGCAGCTTCGCACCAAGACGTGGGCCGAGCTGGCTAAGTGGCATCATATGGGGATCACGAAACACTGGTGGACCCTGAATGCTGGCGGCGGTGGCTCGATGAACATGTATCACAATGATCACCGGGAGACGTGGCGTGTCGATGCTCAGACCTGCAGGGAGGAGAACAGCGAGGCATTTGCTGGACTGCACGCTGCGGCAGCGACACCGTTTTACATATTTGACGAGGCATCAGCGGTGCCCGACAAGATCTTCGAGGTCCGAGAGGGTGGGCTGACCGATGGCGAGGCGATGACATTCGACTTCGGGAACCCGACGCGGAATACAGGCCGGTTCTACGAGAACATGGCGGGCCGGTTCCGGCATCGATACAACCGACGTCACATCGACAGCAGGGATGTGAAGATCACGAACAAGCGGCTGTTCGAGACGTGGATCGACGACTACGGCATCGAGAGCGACTTCGTTAAGGTCCGGGTGCTTGGCGAATTTCCCTCAGCAGGCGAGCTGCAGTTCATCCCGAGCGAGGCAGCACGCGACTGCATCAACCTGACAGTTGCGGTGCAGCCTCACGATCCGTTGGTCATGGGTGTCGATGTTGCACGGTTCGGCGACGATCAGTCGGTGATCTGCCTGCGACAGGGCAGAGATGCAGAGAGCCAAGGATGGCACACGTTCCGAGGCATGGATACGATGGAGCTGTCAGCCAAGGTCGTGGAGATTGCGAGGGCAAAGAACCCCGACACTGTGTTCATCGATGGCGGCGGTGTAGGCGGCGGTGTCGTGGATCGGTGCAGGCAGCTCGGCCTTGATGTCGTCGAGATCAACTTCGGCAGTAAGGCGACGCAGCGTGGCTATTCAAATCTACGGGCACAGATGTGGGGCAATCTGAAAGAGGCGATCATTGACGGCATCAGGCTGCCAGACAGCGCAGACCTGATCACTGACCTGACCGGCCTCGAGTACGGCTACACCCTGAAGAATGAGATCAAGCTGGAGAGCAAGGAGGCCGCGAAGAGCCGGGGCGTTGCATCGCCTGATATGGCTGACGCGCTGGCATTGACCTACGTCCTGCCGGTCTACCCCTCGAGGTTGGGTTTCACCGGCACGCAGCAAGCAACCGCTACAGAGTATGACCCATTTAGTAGCTAGACAAGCAACCGACACATAATGTAGTGTGTCAAGCCATGAAGTGTCTGGTTGTCTTTGGCGCAGAGAATGCACACCCACTTGCGTGGATGCTTAGCCGCAGCCGCCGTCATGTCTGGTGTGCGCTGCAGGATACCGAGCAGAACATGTGGCTCAGTTACAACTGGCATAAGGGGCTGCCGATTATTCGAGCTGAGGCTGCAGCCGACTTTGATTTAAAGGCACACTATTTGTCGTACGGCTTTGAGGTCGTATCCATTGAGCGCGGTGACGTTCCATGTATGTCGTTCTCAATTCTCAACAATTGTGTCGGGCACGTTAAAGTAGTGTGCGCTATTAAATCGTGGGCATTGACGCCGTATCAACTTTACAACTCACTGACCCGCAAGAAAGGTCTTACCATGAAATTGAAACAACTATTCACAGTCCCCGGCTTTGGTATGGGAAAGTCTTCTTCGCCACCTCCTCCTCCGCCGCCTTTGCCTCCGCCGCCTACCAAGGCTGATCCGGCTGTCGTGCAATCTAGGGAAGCAGAGCAGCGCCGCTTGAAACAAGCGCGTGGTCTTCGTAGCACTATCCGCACTAACAAAAGTCCGATGGCCGCTGCTGATACTGCAGACAAAACTCTGTTAGGGAATTAATCCTATGGGTATGGGCGACGTAATGAAGACATTCATGGGCGAGGATAAAAAACCTATGCCTAAGCTGTACCTTGATAGCGACCAGTTGTCTGAGCTGGGCGACGTAGGCCCTATAGGAACTGAGCGCGAGATACATTGCACGGTTAAGGTCGCATCACTGTCCGAGACTGACGACGGCATGACCGCTACGCTCGAAGTTACAGAGATCGCGTTTATGGAAGACGGCGAAGAAGAAGAAGACGCAAACGCGGTTACAGATCGTATGTATCCGACGATGAAGGGCTAACAGTATGCCTTTACCTAGCGTAGACAACACGTACACGACCGTGCCTTTGCGCGGTAAGAAGTCCGCGCTCTATCGTCGTTACCTGCAGCTTGAAGACGACCGCTCTTCGTGGCGTTCGCATTGGCAGGAGATTACAGACTACATCACACCTCGTCGTGGTCGGTATCTGATCGAGAGCCAGAACAGCAAAGGCCGCAAGCGCACCACTAAGATTATTGACAGCACTGGCACGCAGGCAATGCGGACTATGGCTGCTGGTCTGATGTCCGGCATGACGTCACCGGCACGCCCGTGGCATCGACGCAAAGTGCGCGATGATCTGATGGATGACGGTGAAGTGCGGGCGTGGCTGGCTCAGGTCGAGCACATCGAAAGATCCATTCTACACAAATCTAACTTCTACAATTCAATTCACACTGTCTACACAGAGCTTGGGTCGTTCGGCACTGCACCCCTGTACCGCCAGCCGTCGTTTGATAACGTGATCCGTTTCCGCCCGTTCACTGCTGGCGAGTATGTGATTGCCGAGAACGACCTTGGCGAGGTGGATACCTTGGGCCGTCACTTTACAATGACTGTCGGCCAGATCATTCAGAAGTTTGTCCATAGCGAAGACGGCGCGATGGACTGGAAGGGTGTCAGCAAGGCAACCAAGAAATTGTGGGACGACGGCAATTACGATGCCCGCGTCGAGGTCGTACACTTTATCGAGCCCCGCCTGATGGCAGATCGCGAGTACGGCAAAAAGGACGGCAAGAATATGCCGTTCAAGAGCTGCTACTTCGAGCTGTCTTCCGAGAGCGACGAGTTCTTGATGGAGAGCGGATACAATAAATTTCCTGCGTATGTGCCGCGATGGGACGTTCTTAGTGGCGAGGTCTACGGCAGATCTCCCGGAATGGACAACCTCGGTGACATCAAGCAGTTGCAGCACCAGCAGAAGCGTAAGGCTCAGGCTATCGACAAGATGGTCAACCCTCCGATGGTTGCACCGACAAGCCTGAAAGGTAAACCTTCGACAGTGCTGCCGGGGCAGACGACATACGTTGACCCTTTGCAGGGAGCGCAAGGCTTTGCCCCAGCGTATCAAGTGCAGCCTCGCATCAATGACTTGATGCTCGACATTCAGGAAGTGCAGAACCGTGTGCAGCGTGGTTTCTACGCCGACTTGTTTGCCATGATGATTAACTCAGACCGCAGACAGATGACCGCTACTGAAGTAGTGGAACGACACGAAGAGAAATTAGTGCTGCTTGGGCCTGTGCTACAACGGATCAATGTAGAACTGTTGGACCCACTATTGGACGACGTCTTCGAGTATGCTCTCGAGGGTGGTCTCCTCCCCCCAATACCGGAAGCACTCGAAGGTGAAGACTTGGAGGTAGAGTATGTGTCTCTACTTGCACAGGCCCAGCAGGCTGTTGCCGCCTCCAGCCTCGAGCGCGTCCTTGGTTTTGCCGGTAATATGGTCGCGGTGTTCCCAGATATCGTAGACGGCATAGATGCCGACGAAGCCCTACGTCAATACTCAGACATCCTCGGCACCAGCCCTAACGTTATCATTTCCAGCGACGATCTTGAAGCCAAGCGCCAAGCTAGGGCTGAGGAGCAGCAGGCCGCGCAGGTTATGGAGATGGGCGGACAAGCTGCACAAAGCGCCAAAGTATTGAGCGAGACTGATACGCAGAACCCCAACGCGTTGACGGAGCTGATTAGCGGCCTCGGTGGTGGTACACCGGAAACTGCCGTATGACCTACAACGCCTCCGACCCTGAACAAGTAGCCAAGGCTCAGCGGGAAGAAGATGACCTGCAGAAGGACATTGATTTCATTGTGTCTGAGCCTCGGGGCAGGCGGTGGCTGTACAATCTGATGTTTGCTCATAGCCACATTAACTCACCGAGCTTTGTGCCAGACAGCCCCAACGCTACGGCGTTTAACGAAGGCGCACGATCTGTAGGCACGACGCTTCACGAGCATCTTCGCGGTCAAAATTCTGCGGCCTATATGAAGATGCTTGAAGAGAACCATTTCGATGAATAGCCAATGGAGGAGAACATGGCAGACGAAGAAGTAGTTGAAGAAGTAGTTGAGGAAGCAGTGGCTGAAGAAGCTCCTGTAACCGAAGAGGTATCCGCCGAGCAGACTGAAGAAGTCGCTGGCGAAGAAGAATCCAAGACCCTGCTGTCGGGTGACGAGGGAGAAGGAGAAGGCGACAACGTAGTACCTGAAAAGTACGAGTTCGAGCCACCAGAAGGTGTTGAAGTTGATTCGGATAAAATCGAAGTCTTTGGCGAGACCGCCAAGGAATTAGGTCTTAATCAGAAACAGTTCCAGCAACTTGTGGAATACGACATCCAACGCAGTGCGGCAGCACTGGAAGAGATGTCTACACAGTTTAGTGAACGCATTAATCACTGGGCTGAAGACACTAAGGCTGACAAGGAGCTTGGCGGGGAGAACCTCGACGAGAACCTTGGGCTGGCAAAGCGGGCCATCGACACGTTTGGTAGTCCGCAACTGGCTAAGCTGATTGACGCCCCCTCTGCTGATAACCCTGACGGGCTCGGCTTGGGGAACCATCCAGAGGTAATTCGCCTCTTTTATCGTGTTGGGCGCGCCATCTCTGAAAGCGATCTCGTCACCGGAGACAATAAAATCGAAGGCCGAGATAGTTTGGAGAAGATGTATCCAACGATGTTCGCAGCCAACTAAGGAGAAAACTTTATGGCTACTCTTAGCGTAACTAACCCGACGCTCGCTGACCTTGCAAAGGTCACCGATCCTGACGGGTCCATTGCTGACGTTGTAGAAATTCTCAACGCCACTAATGAAATTCTCATGGACATGACGTTCCTTGAGGGCAACTTAACCACAGGCCACCGGACTTCGATCCGTTCTGGTCTGCCTACACCGACTTGGCGTAAACTCTACGGCGGCGTACAGCCAACGAAGAGTCGCGCAGTACAGGTCACGGACAACACAGGGATGATGGAGGACTACTCCGAAGTTGATAAAGCCCTTGTTGAAATGGCAGGTAACCCTGCTGCATTCCGTCTTCAGGAAGATCGTCCGCACATCGAAGGCATGAACCAAGAGTTCGCGTCTACGTTGTTCTATGGCGATGAAAGCACTGCACCTGAAGAGTTCACGGGTCTGTCAGCTCGGTATAACTCTCTCTCCGCTGAAAACGGTGACAACATCATTGCAGGCGGTGGGTCGGGTTCGGACAATGCGTCCATCTGGCTGATCTGCTGGGGACCAAATACCTGCCACGGTATTATCCCTAAAGGCTCGAAAGCTGGCGTTCAGCAGCGCGATCTGGGTGAAGTTACCCTTGAGAACGCTGATGGTTCCAACGGTCGTATGCAGGCATTCCGCACGCATTACCGTTGGGATGTTGGTCTGTCTGTTCGTGATTGGCGCTACGCAGTTCGTATCGCAAACATTGATCGTTCAGCCCTTCTGGCTACAGCAGCATCCGGCGCTAACCTTAATGACCTAATGCATCAGGCGTGGACGGAAATTCCAAACGTGTCGATGGGTCGTTGTGCGTGGTACATGGATAAGTCAATCCTGTCCATGCTGCGTCGCCAGACGTCGAGTGCTGTTTCTAGCTCGACCCTGACTACTGATATCGTAGGTGGTACGATGCAGACCTCATGGGGTGGTATCCCGATCCGTCGTTGCGATGCCCTTCGTGGCAACGAAGCGACTGTTTCCTAACTCATCCATATAGAAAGGATTATCCCATGATTATGGACGAACGGCTTGAATTTGCGGATGCCACCGCACTCGATACCTCGGGAACTGACACCGACCTTATTGGTGATGTCATTGACCTTGGCTCTACAACTTCTGACATTGGTAACGGCCAGCCGATCTACCTCGTGATCCAAGTGGACACTGCGGTAACGTCGGGCGGATCTGCCACTGTCGATTTTAAACTGTTGTCTGACGCAGCGGCTGCTATTGCAGTTGACGGAACGGCCACGCAGCACTTTGCGTCCGGTCCTGTTGCAAAGGCTACGTTAATCGCCGGTTACACAGTTGCTGTGGTTGCCCTACCTATTGGAACTTACGAACGGTTCCTCGGTGTTGCTACTACAACCGCAACTGCGGCGTTGACGGCAGGTAAGATCAATGCCTTCTTGACCTACGATCCGGTCGGTTGGACTGCTTTGCCTGACTCAACTAACTAAGTGTTTGGTGGGGGCTTAGTCGCCCCCACCACTCTCTATTAAGAGGATTGACCCATGCCTAAAGTTATTTTTCACACTGACTTCTTCGACAATAACCGTCGTTACCGTACCGGCGTCGAGTACGACGTCAGTGATAGTGTAGTGCTGCCCACTCGTGGCATCGAGATTATTGAGGAGAAAGTTGAAAAGCCTGTTCGCCGCCGCGCTTCCGTTAAGTCTGAGGAGTAGTATCCGATGGCTAGTAAGGTACAAATTGCCAAGCTGGCTTTGCAGCACGTCGGTGACCGCTACGATATAAGCGACATCACCGAGGCAACGCCAGAAGCGGAGCAGGTCAACCTGCTTTATGACGACACGCGGGATGCTTTACTACGTCAACATCCGTGGGTGTTCGCCACAAAGTATACGTCACCAGCCGCTTTGGCCGGTACGGTGCCCGGTAACTGGACGTACATGTACACCTACCCTACGGACTGCATTAAGCTGCTCGGCATCGTAAACCCATTAGGTGACGACCAGCCAAAGATTAAGTTTGAGGTTGCCCGCAATGCGGACAACACTCGCGTCATGTTAAGTAACGAAGAAACCCCACAAATATTTTACACCTTCCGAGCTGAAGATACCGCAGACTACGACCCAGAGTTTGTTATGGCGTTTTCCTATGTCCTTGGTGCGCGCATGGCTATGCCGCTGACAGGCGACAACGGTATTGCTGATTTCTTGTTTCAGCAAGCGCAAGCCGTGATTAACAGCGCATGGGCTAGTGACTCTAATGAAGGTATTGAGCCCGCAATACCGGACGCAGATTGGATTAGGGCTAGGGTTTAATGACAAAAGTTATTCAGGCAAATTTGTCAGGGGGTGAGGTCAGCGATGCTATTGCGGCTCGTGTTGATATCGACAAATATAAATCCTCTGTTTACAAGGCTGAAAATTTCTTTGTGCAAGTACATGGGGGTCTGACTAACCGACCCGGTTTGGAGTACGTTTCCCCAGCTAAGACACCATCTACTGCCGTTCGTTTAATACCGTTTGAGTTCAACACTACTCAGACCTACATTCTAGAGTTCGGTAACCTGTACATGCGTGTCTATAAAGACGGCGGTCAGGTTCTGACTGGAAGCGCAAAAACCATTAGTGCGGTAACTAAGGCAAACCCTGCGGTAGTCACGTCAAGCAGCCACGGATTTAGCAACGGTGACGACGTGTTTATCACTGGCGTAGTTGGCATGACAGAGCTTAACGGTAGGTTTCTACGCGCCGCTAGTGTCACGACGAACACCTTCGCCCTAACTGATTACGCAGGAGCAAACATAAATAGCACTGCGTTTACAACTTACGGATCTGCAGGAACCGCGCAGAAGGTCTTCGAGTTGACCACGCCCTACACCGCCGCCGACATCTTTGATCTGCAGTATGTCCAATCAGCGGACGTGTTAACCGTTACGCACCCAGACTACGCTCCCCGAGATATTGCCCGCACAGGTCACGATGCTTGGACAATTACGGAGATAGATTTTCAACCAAAGCAAGCCTTTCCTACAGGGTTAGGGGTCACGGTAAACACCACTGGTTCGACGACATACCGCTACGTTGTGACCGCAACCAATCTTGACAGCGGGGAAGAAAGCCTTCGCGGCACCGCCCCGGCAGTAGGTAGCGGTATTACTGCCATAACAAAAGCAGATCCGGGTGTGGTTACGACTTCGGGATCGCACGGGCTTTTAAATGGCGACGACGTGTATATCAGCGGCGTAGTGGGGATGACCGAGGCTAACGGCCAAGTTTTTAAAGTTTCCAACAAGGGTAGTACTACTTTTGAGCTTACTGACAACGCCGGAGCGCAAGTCAATACGACGAATTACACAACTTACTCGTCTGGGGGCAGCGTGTTCCCGATGTTTATCAAGATCACAAACAGTCACCTCGAGCCAGATAATACGGTAGCGTGGACCGCAGCAGCTAATGCGGAGAGCTACACCGTATACCGGGAGAAGAACGGCCTCTTTGGTTTTATTGGCCGCACTGAGTTGACTGATTTTACTGACATAAACATTGGCCCAGAGGTAAGCGACACCCCTCCTCGTACACGAAACCCTTTTGTGGGGACCGGTAATTTTCCGTCTACGGCAGGTTATCACGAGCAGCGCAAACTTTTCGGTAACAGCGACAGCTACACACAGCGTGTGTGGATGACGCAGACAGCGCATTTTACTAATCTCGCCGTCTCCAGCCCAGCGCGAGACGACGACGCAATAACGGTGACCCTCGCGAGTAGGCAGGTCAATGAGATACGCCACTACGTTTCTCTGTCCGATCTTGTAATCTTGACGTCGGGTGGTGAGTGGTTGGTTCAGGGCGTAGACGGCGTTATTACCCCTGCCGGTATTCAGATTAAGCCGCAGTCATACTACGGCTCTACAAGTCTACCCCCCATCGTAGCTGGCGACATCGTCATCTATATGCAACCGGGTCAGTCCGTCCGCGATCTTGGATATAAGTTTGAGAGCGACAGCTACGCCGGTAACGATCTGTCGGTGTTGGCCCGCCACTTGTTCGACAACGACACCATTGTAGATTGGACATACGCTCAGGCACCACACAGCATAATCTGGTGTGTGCGGGATGACGGCGTGCTCCTTGGCATGACGTACTCTCGAGAACAAAACGTATTTGGATGGCATCGCCATACTACTAAGGGCGACTTTAAATCTGCTGCCGCTATTCGGGAAGGGGACGACGACTTCACGTACTACGTCGTAGACCGCATCATCGGTGGTGCTACTGTCAAATACATTGAGCGTATGCGGAGCCGCGACATATCGGATGTGCAAGACAGTTATTTTGTGGACAGCGGTTTGACGCTAGACAGCCCGGTAACAATTACGGGTTTTACCAATGCAAATCCGGTTGTCGTTACCGCAACTTCTCACGGGTTTAGCAACGGAGATGTCGTTGACATAACGGGTATTAAGGTCGTTGACAGCGCTGCTACTCGTGGGTGGTCATACGACACTGAGCTTGAGGGAACCGGCTATACTGTAGCTGGGGCTACGACCCACACATTCCAACTTCAGAACAACGGCGTTAACGTCAACAGCACTGCCTTCAAGGTTTACAGCTCAAGCGGTGAAGTTCGTGAAGCTGTGACCACACTAGGCGGCTTATGGCACCTAGAAGGCCAGACAGTGGTCGCTCTAGCTAACGGCTATGTCATACGCGACCTTACTATAGCAAATGGCTCTGTGACGCTTCCTAGCGCCGCGAGCAGGGTGCATATCGGTCTACCCTACACGTCGGAGATCCAGTCTCTTCGCATAGACAACGGCAACGTCGGCGACACCATACAAGGCAGAGACAAGAAAATTAGTCGCCTTAGTTTGAGGTTTGCGACTACACTAGGCGGATGGTACGGACCCGACCGGGACCACATGCGCGAAATAAAATACGGCCTTTCGGCTCAATACGGCCAACCTCCCGAGTGGGTCACTGGAGACAAAGGCGTTACGATGTCACCAAGCTGGAATAAAGACGGATACGTTATCGTGCAACAGCGAGATCCTTTGCCGATGAACCTCCTAGCTTTGGTGCCGGACGTGTTGATTGGGGGTAACTGATGATCCGAGATTTGACCCAAGCCGACGTACCTCAGCTACTGCATATCGCTCGTTCCATGCATGTGGAAAGCGTGTACAAAGATTATGCTCTGCACGAAGAGCGCACAGAGTATATCTTGTGCGATTTAATCTTAAATACGTCTGTTTACACTAAAGGTGTTGTTCTCAACGATAAATTAATTGGGGTATTCCTTGGCGAGGTATCTACTGACTTGTGGACTGACGTACAGGTAGCTCGCGACATTATCTTATATGTCCTGCCTGAGCATCGTTCGGGAGGACAAGGTGTTCGTTTATTAAAATCTTTTAAAGAGTGGGCCGCGCCCCGCGCTGATGAGATTGTTATCTCTGTTTTTGCGGGAATTGAGAATGCCACACTAGGCCGCATCCTTGACCGCATGGGCTACACTAAGTCAGGTACACTTCATATGATGAGGGCAGCTTAATGTGTATTAGTGCAGCGACGTTGACCGCAATAGGAAAAGTAGCGTCGGTGGCGTTTAGTGCTGTAAGTGCTATGCAACAATCGTCTGCCGCCCAAGCGCAGGCAGACTACCAAGCGCAAGTGGCAAACAATAACGCCATCGTCGCGCAGCAGAATGCACAACGACTTCAGCAGTACGGTGATATTGCCGAAGACGAGCAACGCGAGCGTCTCAAAGCTACTAGGGGTGCAGCCAGAGCGCGCCTAGCGGCTAATGGCTTACTAGTAGATGACGATCTCGGAGTTACAGCTACGGGCCTGCAGATAGACCTTGCTGGTGAAGGTGAGTACGACATTTTAAAACTGCGAGATCGCTACGCGCAGCAAGTTCAAGCAGCAAAAGTGCAGGGCGTAAACTTCCAAGCTGAAGCTGGTTTGCAGTCTCTCAAAGCGTCCCAGCAAAGCCCCGGCATGAGTGCTGTGGGATCTCTATTAGGCGGCGCAGGTAAAGTATACGGCGCAGGCAAAACGGCTGGGTGGTGGGGCGGCGGAGGCAGTACAGCGTACCCAAGATTGAGCGCATCAAGCGATTGGAGATGATCCTTATCAGCGCTTGCGGCGCAGCGCTTATTCTCATGGCTAAGATGATTTGGAAACAGATGTCGATTATGGATATTTAATAATGGCTAGAATACCAACACCAGCATTGCGTGGACAAGCAATAGGGTCTGTACAGTCTCAGTTCACTCCGACGCCATTTCAAAATCTTAACCCCGACAAGGACGTGTTTGGCGCTGCTCAAGCGCGCACCTTGGGTCAGCTCGCTAAAGGGGCCGATGCTCTCAGCACAGCGGTTATAAAAGATGTTGAGGAAGACGACACGAGAGACCTAACTAAATTTGAGACTGAAGTCAAAGCGTATCAGCTTAGCGAAAACGCTCGCATAAAGTCTCTTGTCGGGCAGGCGCAACAAGACGCCGCTGCTACAGCACCGACTGAATTTAATGCTTTTGTAGCAGATGTGCGGGCTAAATATAATTTTCAGCTTCCTTCTAGTAACACTGCCGCAGACAATTTCTCTACAGTATCTCAGAGCCAGTTCTCTGCAGCCTCTGTCGCAGCGTTCACCGCTGGTAAGAACACGGTAACTAAGCAAGTATCAGCAGCTCGTATTGGTACTGCCACCCAAACTCTTGTAGCTAATTTAACGGCGGAAGGCGTTAAGGCTTTTAGAAGCGCTTCTGAAAGCACTGTACTCAATTTAGAGGCCGAAGCCGCTGGCATTGATCCGGCCCTTATAAACTACAACGGCGACGACCCTGCTAAAAAGGATAAGAGATTAATTCTTGAAAATAGTATTAGGGCGTATGAGGGGAAGGGTGTATCCCAAGCAATCAGCAAACTTCTTGCTGATGGGAAAGAAGCCGAAGCCATTGCCTTCTTAGCAGATAATCCTGATTTTGGAAAAGACACGGCTGACAGGACAGCCGCCGAGGCCCGAGTTGCACCTTTGCGAGGACGTGTTGAGGCGCGTGTCCAGCTTACCGATATTGTCCGCAAACTTACGGTAGACGGAAACGAGCCGTCGGTCTCCGCAATCCGGGCCTCTGTTTATGCGGCTTACCCCAATGACCCACAGAAGCAGCAAGACCTCAATCAAGAATTTACCGCGTATGCGGGTAATAGGTCGCAAGCCCGCACTGATCTTGTCAACGCGCAGGCTTCCCTCTACGTCGATATGATTCGTAAAGATCAAAACCCTATGGCACCGGAAAACGTCGTGCAACTAAAGGAGTTTTTTGCCGCATATCCCCGGCTACTTTTACCATCTAATGTGAAGAAAGTTAGTGAGGCACAAGGGGAGTCCATAGCCGATAAAAAGTGGGTAGAGGTAGAGAAAGGCGCTGCCGTCTCGTTTGATGGGATTGAGCGCACATTATCCGGGTTGGCTATAAGCCACCCCGCTCAGTTTGTCGCGGCAATGAAATCCGGTAAGTTTAAGCAATTTCTCGATAGAGTTGATTACAACGACTTAGAACTAATCCAAGATAGGGTAGAGAAAAGCCTAGAGAAGCTGGCTGGCAAAAACCCTGTAACCGTAGGTAGCGTACTTAACCGTATCGGTGTACCGAGTAATCAAAGAAGTAGTCTTAATAAATATAATGAAACTATGAAGGCCGCTATTTTAGACGTGCAGCAGCGAGCAGCGGAGCAAGGCAAAGCTCCCGATATGAAGGATATCGAGAAAGCTGTCTCCGGTGTTTTAATTCGAGTAGCAATTACAGATAATTTTATGATGGCCGACAAATACACTATTCGTGGTGCGTTAACTGTTGCAGAAACAGAGCCAGACTTCGACGAGTTCACTGCAGAACTACAACCCGGTCGCAAGAACCGCCGGTTCTTGGCAGTTGTATTCGGTAAAACGGAGCAGGTTATGAAGCAGGCGTTCGACGACATGGAAGGCCCTATCAACTTGACTACTCTTGCCAAGTATTTGGATGTAGACACTCTGCCTGATGCACGCGCCGAGCTGCAGAAACAGGAGACGGCGTATAGCGACGCCGCAGACGCAGGCGTCCCTGCTTCCCTCCTAGACTTTCTTATCGAACAAACTCGCAAGACAACTCCCAATATCTCTTACAATGCAACTGATGTGGCCGCTGTGTTGGGTTGGTACGCTAGCATGTCCACCAAAACCAAGGCTGACTTTCTCAAGGCGTGGGGGCAACAATAGATGGCCGTCTATAATTTTCCGTCTGAGCCATCTGTTGCGCCAGATGTTGCGCCAGATGTTGCGGCTCCAAAGCCTAGAATTGTTTTCCCGTCTAAACCCATTCCCGAAGCCCCAGCTCCCCCTCCCTTAGATCCTAGTCGCGTCGCGCCATACAAGGCTGGGCAAGAGCCAGTGGTTGCTCCCGAGCGCCAATGGAATTTTATGGGTGGCGCACTTCCCAATACCGAAGCCGCTGACCGAGGTTTGACGATAAACCCACTATCGGAAGCTGTTCTCCAAAACTTCGACCTAACTTCAGATATAAACAGCAATCGTGCGGCCATCGAAAAGATCGCAATCAAGACGTACTCCGGCCTTAGCAAAGAAGTTTTATCAGGTTATTCCGACGACCAACTCAAATCTATTATAGGAACCCCGGGGCTGCGTAAAGCTTTGGCCCTTGAAAGCGCGACTAGAGAGCGTTTAGCGCAAAGCGCCGAAGAGGCGGCCATTTTGCGTGGGGATATCCCACTGATGTTCTCTGCTGAGGGCTCGATAGCGACGTACCTTCGTATAATGATGTCTCCTGAAGACCGTACAGCAGAGGCTCTGGCTGCGCGCCGTCGAGACGTATCTTTTGTAGATGCGGTAATTGAAGCCCCAGTCAAATCTTCTATTCAAACTTTTTGGGGCGTTGTAGGCGAAGCTCAAAGACGCAGTGCTGCAAGCCGAGCGAAGTTTGCCGGTAAGCCGGGCGAGGCGTTTGTTGATGCATTTGAGAATTGGAGCTTAAATTTAGGAATACTCGGTGTGGCTAAACCGCTCGCTTTTCCCGTTGAGGTTGTAGGCAAAACGGGAGCCGGTGCCGCCGCCGCAATAGCTGCGTCCGTTACTGACCCAGAAGACGCCGCTGCGCTTAGAGCCGAAGCTGTGCGGGTGTTTGACATCTCCACCAAAGCTATAATTAAAGCGGGTAAAGACTACAAGTACCCTTCAGACGTGCAGGCTCTGATTGACGGTATGCCTAAAGGAGATGGGTTTTTTGATCAAGGAGAGACGCTTGCCTATTTAGCTGCAAATCCAGTCGCCACGGCGAAGTGGGCGACGATTACAAGTGCGGAGAGTTTCCCCGGCATAGCTGCTGGGTTAGTTGCAACGTCGCTAGGTGCCCCCACCGTTGGGCTCTCTCTAATGACGGCGCATGGTGCGCTGCGAGAATTAGCAAACATTAATGACCCTAAGCTTTATAAATCTATCTTAGACATAACCGATGGAAAGATCGATCTTAGAACAATTTCGGGTAGAGCTGAATTTGCTCGAAACGAGACAGACGCCTCTGTCGTTGCCAACCAAGAAATGAAGCGCTTTCTAGGCGTTCGCGCTGCTACGATTAGCGTTGCAAGCCTCACGGGAATAAAAGTTGCGGCTGCCCTAAAGCCTACGCGGTCTATGACCTTGAATGTTTCTAGGGCTACCGGAGTAAATACTTTGGGAGAATCCCTCGGCGAACTGTACGCAGGACGGCTTGCTACTGGAAATTACGATTTCCAAGAGGCGCTTCTTGAAGGTATCTTAGGCAGCGGCCCGCTTATGACAAGTCTACAGCTAACTGTTGCTGGACATGCGGATGTTCTTAAACGTGCCGACGATAAAAGACTTAAAGAGTGGTTGCGCGGTAACGAGGAGTTGTCGGGCATTGTCTCAGGTATCCCCATTGAAAAATTAGACACCGCAGCCAGCATCCTAGCCGATAGAATGGCTGCTGAGGGAACCCCAGACGTCTATATTAGTGCCGAAAACTTATTAATATTTAATCAGGATGGAGACGCAATAGACACGCTGGGCCTTACGCAGGAAGAAGTAAGGCTTGCAGCAGCCGAAGGTCAAGATGTCCAGATAGGCGCTGAGACGTTTATACGCCATATTCTAGGTAAAGACGGTTTTGACTCTTTGATCCGCCACACCACTTTTGAAGAAGGCGCTCTAACACCAGATGAGGCGGAGAGAGCCGTCGAAGAAGGTGTACGTATTGAAGACTTTCTAAAAGAGGAAGTTGACAAGCTGCTAGGCCCAGAACTTACTAAGCCTGTTCTTGACAAGCTTGCGGATGACGCAGCGGCTATTCGCTCTTTAGTAGCAGAGCAGATCAAGGCTACTGGTCGATACGACGCAGATAAGTCCGACGCCTTTGCCCTCTTAACTGCAAGCCGATACACCGCCCGAGCCGTCCGCATTGCCCGCGAAACCGGAGAGCCAGTAGACGCTGCTGCTCTGTTTGAGGCCGATAACTTGCGGATACAGGGAGGCCAGCCCGCAGCACAGTCCTCTGCGCTTGAACAAGGCAGACTTCGTTCTGTGTGGGATACAATACGAGGCAAAGACAGCTCCTCTTCTGTCGTTACTCTCCGCCACGGCGGCCCAGCTCTTGAAGGCGGTAAGTTAGATCTCGCATTCACGGGCCGCGCCAACGACCCAACTTCTACAAGCCCCAGAGAAACTGCTGGCATCTACTTCTCAACAGAAGGCGGAAATCAAGCAACACAGTTTGCACGCGGTGGGCGTAGCTACGAAGCGCGCCTCCCCGCCGAAAGTTTATCCGGTGTTGTCGATTTTATGTCTCGTGTTTCTGACCTGTCTTCAGAAATGCAGCAGACGCTTGCTGACTTAGCCGCCGAAGCCGGTATTGAGATTGGCGCAAATGAGTCGGTCGGCAACTTAATTTCGCGCATACGCAGCGAGCTTGAAAACGGAACCGAGCGTCTTGTCGAAGCCGGTATTAGTGGGCATGAGAAGAAGTCTATTAACGAGATGGTCATTTGGGATCAGGCCCTTCTCGACAGCGCCGAGCTGTTCGACGTCACAGAAGGCGACCCAGTCCAGTTGCGCCAAGACCTTCTTGAGCAGTCAGCCAAAGAGTTCGGCGTATCTACAGAGGTTCTACAGGCAGAGCTTGCTGAGGCTGGCGGAGACATCACTCAGACGCCGCGCTTCAAGGAATGGTTTGGTGAGAGTAAAGTCGTCGATGCCGAGGGCAATCCGCTGGTCGTCTACCACGGCACCCAGTACGACATTAAGGCGTTCGACCCTACAGCTTCTGGTTCTACCGAGCGTCAGGAGTATTTACGGCAGTTCGGGCAAGCCGGTATGTATTTTACCGACGATTCAAATTATGCCTCGGCTTATACGGGGTCTGGTAGAAAAGGCACCGGCCCAGCGATTTACCCTGTTTACCTAAGTATTCAGAACCCTTTGGTCATTACCGATCAGACATTCTGGGGTTCTATAAAAGAGCGCATTCAGAACGTCGGGGCGGGCCGTAGACCTCCGGTCTATGGCGCAGAAACATCGTATATTCCGCAATCGAGAATAGAAGAACTAAAAGCGCAGGGTTATGACGGCATTATAAACGAACGCGCTAAGGAGATAATCGCGTTCGAGCCGACGCAGATCAAGTCCACGTTTAACCGTGGCGCGTTTGACCCGGCTGATCCCAACATCCTGTTCCAAGACGCGCCTGACGGTGCGTTAGAGCAGGCACGCGCTACCGTACAAGATCCAGAAGCTCTCGGCCTTACGGCGGATGAAGCGGCCCGGATCAACCCGATCTACCGACCCGAGGCAATGCCTACTAAACGGCTGGGTACTAACGAGAAGGCTGCGAAGTGGCTTGAGGATCAGTTCGACGGCGACGCCATAATTGATTTCACTGAGGTATTATCCGAAGAGCAGATAAATCAGCTTGGCAGGCTTACGGCTGCTGAGGCGCAGCTCGCCCTTGAGAGTACAGGTAACGCCGCTGACTGGTACTCAGAAGCCGTTCTCCGGGCAATGGACGTCGCTTCTATTAAATACCCGATGCTGCAAGATGATGCGGCAGCAGCCGAGGCTGGCTTCGGTACGTCGAGCAACGCGCGCTTCGCGTTCACCTACATCATGGCGGTGACGTCACAAAACCTGAGTGTGTCTCTTAACGCCACAGCAGCAGACACTGCTTTCTCCGAAATGGTGGAGAGTATAAAATCCGGCGACTACTCCATGAAGAAGGAGTGGGGGACCGGAGACAAGCAAGCAGCGATGGGCAAGAACTTCGAGAAGTTTCTCCCGATGCTTAATGCTATGCCCGGAGACACTTCTGCGGAGCGTATGACTGCGCTAGATGCCATGTTCCGCGCTAGTAAGACAGTGCGGGAGTGGGAAGTGGAGATGAAGGCTGCGGGTATACCGTATAGCCCGCCGGGTAACACAGCCAAGGATGCTGTGGTCTACGGATCTTCGACGCTCGGACCTAAGATTGGCAATGGGTTCTGGCAGAACCTCAACGGAAATTTTGACCCGCTGACAATCGACTTGTGGATGCGCCGCACTTGGGGCCGTCTAACGGGTAAGAGTATTGGACAGCCGGACGCGGTTCCCGCACAGCGGCGCAGGTTAAAAGCCGCAATCTCTAAATCCCGGTCAAATGAGCAGGGTTCGCCAGACCTTATTGAGATGGCTCGATCTGACCTAGCATCTTCCGAGGCCGCTCTTGAGGCGCATAAGAGCGCCGGACAACTTGAAGGCCAGACAAAGAAAGATTTTAGCGCCGAGACGCGCCGTCTTAATAAAGAAGTCTCTGAGGGTAAGGCGCTGTTGTCTGATCTTGCAGGGCTTAAAGCCCCCGAGCCTTGGAAGGCTGAGTACGGAAAGACGGACGACGCGCTGCTTGCTTACTCAAACCGTTTAATAACGGCATGGTCTAAGGAATATAAGCGGCTACAGGAAACCTATGGATCAGCCAACATCCCCACAGAGCTGCAGCCAACATGGGCGCGAGCAGCAAAAGCTATCAAATCTAATCTGTCTACGCCCCTAGACCAAATTGCTAACGGCACGCAGAGAAAGCAGGTCGAGGCTGTCGGGCAGCGCGCCCGCGAGATACTTTCCGAGCGGGGTATCGATGTTACTACTGCTGACTTGCAGGCTCTGTTATGGTATCCTGAGAAAGAATTATGGGGCGGTCTGCGCGACGAGTTAGAGGTTGATGCGGACGGCATCCCTGTCGTCACAGCAAACTCACTCAACGAGAGTTACGACACCACGTTTGCGCGGATATTTAGGAGCCAAGGATATGAAGTCGAAGGAATTGAAGGAGATGGAGCAGGAGGATCTGGACAGGGAGCCGTCTCTGGACAAGATGCTGGATCTGTCGGACCCGAAGGTACTGCAGGGACTGGGCAAGCTGGCGTCCAAGATAATGGCCGAGAACTCTTCCAAGAAGTAGACTTTGCCGGCGACGTTATATTCGAGGTCGCGCCGGACCCTAATAATGTAGAGCTGTCTGCCCGGTGGAACGCCCTTCCCCCTGCAGCGCAGCTCGCAATCAGCGACACCGTATCGAAGAGTGTTCTGCCTTCTGTCTTAGAAGCAGCAGAAGCTGAAGGTTCAGTATCTCCTCAAATCGGTAGCTACCTAGAAGACACAAACCCGTCGTTCTCTCTGCGTCTAACTTCCGGTGACCCCGCTGCCGTCGCTAATGCTGTGGGTTTTGTGCTGTCCCAAGATAGTATGGTCGCCCTGTCAGCCGACGCTTTTGAGGGGTCGTTTGAGGCTGGGGCTGTTCGTATACAGGTTGGCGACAAAAGCCTGCAGGAGATCGATGCGATCTATCAAACCCTGCGCGGCATTGAGGGTTTTCCTCAGATCGGCGGCCAGTCAACGACAGACGGTCAGATGACACTAATCCTAGAAGAAGGTGTTGATCCGCGTGGTTTTGCAGACGCTGTTGATAATGCGCTTGCTTCAGAGTATGATGTTAAGGCCGCTCGACTACAGGCGGCGTTCCCAGAGAAAAAGGATTACGACTATGCCAGTGACAGAAATGACCCAGCAGGAAGTGCGGGAGTGGCTCGGCAGCGGTATCGTGATGTCAGGGATCAAGCGTCCCAAGAAGTCGCCGCAGCCATCGACCAGTACGAGCGAGGCGGACAACAACCAGCCCTCGAGCAGCAGCGCGGAGCAGCAGGCCCCAGAGGCGGATTTACCCCCTCAGACTTAATTAACGATCAGGACGGTAACCCGGTCAACCTTATACAGATATTTGAAAAGGCCGATCCGACTACCTTCCTGCACGAAAGTGGTCACTTCTGGCTGGAGCAGCTCAAGGCAGACGCCCTCGCCGTAGGTGGTGGTTTCCAGCAAGACTTTAAGACCGTCACTGATTGGTGGGCTAGCCGCCCTCTGGAGCTGCGCGAGGAGGCCGTCCGTCGCGCCAAGAAGGACAAGGACAAAGACAGCGTCGCTGCCCTGCAACAGATGACCGAGGCTCAAGTCTCGGCTTATGCCAGATCCGGCGAGCTGCGCGGCGAAGGCCCCAGCCGATACCTTAGCGTCGCCATGCACGAACAATTTGCTCGCGGCGCAGAAGATTACTTTGCTACGGCACGCGCTCCAAGTCTCGCCCTTGGCAACATCTTCTCTCAGTTAAAAGTGTGGATAGGCAGCGTTTACAGGCGCTTTACGGGCCTCGATGTAAAATTTTCCCCAGAAGTTACGGGTGTCGTAGATAGAATGTTGTCTTCGGATGAGGAGATCACAATTGTTGAGGGGCAATACAGTATGGCCCCTCTTCTACAAACCGCCGAGCAAGCCGGTATGACGCCGACGCAGTTTGCTGCCTACCAGAAGAACATTGCCGAAGCCGGTGAGGCCCGTCGAGCAAAGCAGTTATCTAAAACTAATCAAGACCATAAGCGCACGCTGACAAAGTGGTGGAAAGACAATAAAGACGCACTGCGACCAGAAGTAGGGCAGGAGGTTGCGGCCCTACCAGTCTACCGTTTGATGTACGCGATAACGGAGTTGGGCCTAGCTGACGGATCTGTTCTCCCTGACGGCGAGGCAGTTGCTCGTATGGACGAAACTGCTCTGGTAGAAGTCTTGCAGGCTGAAGGGTATTCCTTATCCGATATGCCTAAAGTTGCTGGTAAGACCTTGTACATGGAGGGAGGCGAAGCCCCCGCCATAGTAGCCGCTGCCTTTGGCTACGAAGATGTAATAAGTATGATTGCAGAGCTTGTCGAGGTTGCGCCTTACGCTGATGCGGTAGAGGCAGTAGTCGAGAGCAAGATGGAGGAAACCCACGGCGCGTTCGACAGCATGTACGAAGCGGTAGATAGCGTTCATATAGACAAGACAGCTCAAGTTCTAGCTGCAGAGTTACAGGCTTTGAGAACAACGGAGCCTGCGTTTAAACAAAAGTTTGTACGCCAGTACGCCGTAGACAGTCTCCTTGCAGCCGCTACAAAAGACATCCGCCCTGTTAAATATATTCAAGCAGAGAAGAAACACGCTGATCTGGCAGGTGCCGCCTTAAAGCGCGGCGACCGCACCGAGGCTTACAAGCACCAATTTCACCGCCTTGTTAACCACTACATGGCTACAGAAGCCCTTAAAGCACAGCGCGACGTAGATAAGAAAAGCGCGTATATGAAAACATTCTCGAAACCGGGTGCGAAGTTCCCGTCTATCGAGGCCGAATATGTAGATGTTATTAAGACAATCCTTAAAAGCGTTAACTTTAAAGGCGGCGCTGCAGGTAGAGCAGAGCGGACAACAGAGATAGCGGAGTTACAGAGCTTTATAGAAACTAGGCAGGAGCAGGACGGCGCATTGCTAAGTGTCCCCGACTTCTTGTTAGACCCGGAAACAAATCCAAATAACAGTATTAGGGGCATGAGCTATCTGCGCTTCTTGCAGTTGCACGAGGTAATCAAACGATACGACACGCAAGGACGCAATGCGAAGCGAGCCCTTAAAGGCGAAGACGCCGTACAGCTAAGCCTTTTGAAAGCGGAGCTGTTAACCACCCTTTCGGCAAGAAAAGAAACTCTTGTAAGTAGGTTCAGGGCCAAAAGCGCATCCGAAGAAAATATCACCGGTTTCAAAGCGCTATCTCTTATGGCCTCAATCGACGGACAATTACTTAAAATCGAGGCGCTGCTAGAGGCAATGGATGGGTCAGTACTGGGACCGTGGCACCAAGCCCTGTACGAGCCGTTTAGTGCAGCGGCAGTGCAATCTCAGGAATTGCAGTTGGAAGTGTCCGACTTAATCGGGGCGCTGGTAGCTGCTCTGCCGAAGAGCGTGCAAAAGAGTTTTGGAAAAGCTGTAAACCCTAGCCTTTTGGGTGGTCTAGGTAAGCCGGGTATGCGTATCACTCGCGGCAATCTTGTCATGCTTGCCCTCAACGCCGGAAACGAAAGTAACCTCGACAAGCTTATTCGGGGTATGGGGGGAGACGCAGACACCAAGGTTACGGGTGCGGGGTGGAACATCAGTGAAGATATATTGAACACCGCGTTTGATCAGCTTACAGAAGCAGAGTGGAGCCTAGTTAAAACGGTGTGGGCGCACGCAGAAAAATTGTGGCCTGCGGTTGATGCGATTTACCGCAAAACAAACGGCGTATCTCCGGGCCGTGTAGAACCAAGAACGATTACCACTAAGTTTGGGGACGTAACGGGAGGATACTTCCCGCTTATGTACGACAAGAGTGTTGCGGGGGCCTCTGCTGATGCAGAGCAGAAAGACGCTCTGCAGTTGATGCAGGCCGAAGCTGGGCGGGCTAGTGTAAACAGCTCGATGACTAAAGCTCGAACGGGCTATGCCGCGCCGATCACTATGAACATAGACAAACTAGCTAGCAGTTTTCGGAACACCATTCATTTCATTACACACTACGAGGCAGTGCAGAACGGCAACAAGATATTAAACCAGCCAGATATTAAGGCTGCTGTAGAGATTAAAGTTGGCGCTGCCTACTATAAAGAGTTGCGGGCGTGGCTTGCCGCATTGGCCGTGAATAGTAACGATACGACAGACCTCGGGGCAGTGGGGGAGCTGTTTAATCAGATATATACAAACACGACAGTCGCCGTTCTGGGCGCATCGTACACTACATTGGGTATGCAGACGCTAGGGATAATAAACGGTCAAGACCGCATCCTTGCTGATGTGGGTTATACCCCGAAGAACGCTGCCATGCTGCAGAAAGATATGGCCTTTGGTAGTCTGAAGGCTTTGGACGGACAGCACGCCCGGTGGATTATGGAAGTGTCCGGCGAGATGCGCTTTAGGCGTGAGAATATCGATCAAAACGTGGATGAAGCCCTCCGCAACCTCAAGGGCAAGACCTCGGTTCTACCTGTAATACAGCGGACTGCGATGCAGGCTATCGCGCAAGTTCAGTTCTACAGCGTGGATATGCCGGTGTGGACAGCGGCTTACAATACATCTTTGCGCTCGAACCCCAATGACATTTCTCGCGCAGTCAAATACGCAGATCGAGTAATTCGCCTCAGCCAATCTGCCGGAGCTTTGAAGGACTTGTCTCCCATTCAGCGTAAGGCGTACCTGAAACCCTTCCTCATGTTCTACACATGGTTTGCGGCGTGGTACGCTACGCAACGTGGTATGGGCGTAGAGTTCCGTGACAATATAACCACGCGACCTACGGCTGCTATAGCACGGGCTGCGACGCGCATGTTTGTCTTGCTGGCTTTAACCTCTGTAGGCGTAGGCTTAGTTCGGGGAAAGCTTCCTGATTGGGAAGAGGAAGATCTTAAAACCGGAGAAAGAGAGCACGCCATGCTAAAGTTTATAGCACGGGAAAGTTTGTCTACTTTTACAGGGTCTATACCAGTGCTACGTGAGATGTCTTCTGGCTGGGCAAGTGGGTTTGGATACAGCGGGGGCGCAGGCACTATTGCGTGGGAAACCATTGACAAAGCTATATCTGGTGTAGCTAAAAAAGTACCGGAACTTTTTGTTGAAGACGAAAATGCAAAGGTTCCCGATGACGAGCGTGTGTGGTCAGACAGGGCTAAGAAGCTCGCCCCCTACGTTATGTTGCTCGGAGTACTGAAGGGCATACCTGCCGTGCAGCCCAACAGAACTGCTGGTGGTCTCGGAAACCTTCTTGATGAGGTAGAAGGTGCTTCACCTATGGATCTTTTACTGGGTCCGGCCAGTGAAGATAAGCTACGCCGCCGGTTAGAAGACTAGATTTAAAGGTTGATTTAATGTATACGATATGCATAGCGGAGAATGAAATATGACGATATCTAGCCAAACAGCGCGGACAGGGCCATACAGCGGCAACGGGTCTACGACCGTGTTCGCCTACGACTTCCGCATCTTAGATCAGACCCACATTGTGGTGACCTTAAAGAACGCCGCTAACGTCGAGACGGTGCAGACGTTGACGACGAACTACACGGTATCCGGCGTCGGTACGGCGTCAGGCGGAAACATCACAATGGGTGTTGCTCCGGCCAGCGGGGAGCAGCTTACATTCAGCCGCGCAGTTCCGCAGACGCAGGAGGTGGATCTTGCGAACCGGGGTGGTGTTCAGCCTGAGATACTTGAGGGAGCCTACGATAAACTTACACAGCTATCTCAGGATAAGGTTGAGTTGCTTAACCGTATGCCACGCTTTCCCGTGTCGTCGGCCCTCACAGATATTGAACTTCCTCTAACACTGACGGCTAACACCGCCCTTATAGTCAACGCTGCGGGGACGGGCTACACGACCGGCCCGACGTCTTCGCAAATATCGTCAGCAGAAAGCGACGCTGCTGCGGCAGCGGCATCAGCAGTTACAGCGGCCAACGAGGCTTCAGCGACGATGCCGAAGTATACTTTTAGTACTACGACAACAATCGCTGATCCCGGTGTTGGCAAGCTGCGGCTGAACCACGCCACCCCTAGTTCGGCGTCGGTCATAATTCTAGATGATCAGACTGCGGATACCGGCAACCCCAACGTCGAAGATTGGCTGAAGGGATTTGACGACAGCACCTCTACAATAAAAGGTTACGTCCGTTTAGTCGAGCCCGGCACTCCGGCAAACTATGCCGTCTACAATATCACTGGCCTGACAGACAGTAGTGGTTTTATTCAGCTTGCGGTCACTCATGTAGACAGTCAGGGAACCTTCGGCGATACGGACAGCATCCGCCTCTCTTTTGCACGAACCGGGGATAAAGGCGATACCGGATCAACGGGCAGTACGGGCAGCACTGGCCCGCGTGCTGACGAGCCGGGTTTGCGGATGATCTTCTCGACTGCGACAGCAGATAGTGATCAAGGAGCCGGAAAAATCCATCTCAATAATGGCACGGCGTCGAGCGCAACGATTGTCTATGTCGATGATGTTGAGGCGGGCGGTGCATCCATTAACAGCTTTGTCGATAGCTGGGATGACAGTACAAACACAGCGCTGCGCGGCACAATTACGATTAAGAAAAACACGGCCCCCGAAAATTTCCATATCTTTAATGTAACCGGCGCTGTCACGAGCGCATCGACATATTCCAAAGTTGCGGCAACGCACGTTCTATCCGCAGGGACCATAAGCAACTCTGACAGTGTTAGCGTTCAGTTTGTAAGAACGGGCAACGCGGGCGATCTCGCCGACCCTATGACTACACGCGGCGACGTCATTGTTCGCGACAGCTCGAACGCAACTGCAAGACTTGCGGTCGGCAGCGCAAATACCGTGCTCAAGAGCGACGGCACTGACCCAGCCTACGGTCAGGTCGCCACGGCAATGATCGCGGATGACGCGGTGACCTTGGCGAAAATGGCACCCGGAACTGACGGGAACCTCATTACATACGACGCTTCAGGAAATCCAGCATATGTGGCCGCTGGCAGCGCTACCCAAGTATTGACTAGTCAGGGCGCGGGCAGCGTTCCAGTTTTTGCTGCTGCGCCGGGTGGCGGCTTATGCACGCAGTTCATTACTGCCAAGTTAGCCAGTAATTTTGGAAGCACCAGCAATACTTTGCAGGATACTGGCCTTGATGCTTCCATCACCCCGACTTCTGCGAGCCACATACTATACGTTACATGCAGTGGTTTTTTGCTAGGCGATCATGGTTACAATTACGATACCGCTGCCATCAACATTCAAATGCGAGCATCAGCATCGGACAATACTGCGACCTTGTATGCCGGTGATGTAGTAGGTTGTTACGGCGCAGATCGTGACGGAGATTACGGCTCTTTTACTCTTAGCTATAGTGCGGCGGCTGGCGGTACTAGCGCCCTGCCGTTTGGCATATTTATGTCAAATTATGGCAGTAACGGGAGTGCCAATAACCTTCGATCTGGCGCACTAATAACAATTATGGAGTTTGCACCATGACCACTAAACAACAAGCTTTAGCGGCACTGCGCCCCGGAGAAGAGTGGAAGTGGAGCGGCGACGAATATTCCGGCCTGACTTGGCTCGATGCAGCGGCAAAGCCTTCTGAAGCTGACATTAATAATAAAAAAAGTGCCCTCGAATCTGCTGCTCCGATGGCGGAATTGCGGCGGCAACGGGACAGAAAACTGGCCGAGTGTGACTGGCGAGCATCATCAGACCTCACCCTGACAGACGCTTGGAAAGCGTATCGGGTCGCGCTTAGAAACCTGCCCGCCACGAGCAGTAGTCCAACCCTCGATAGCAACGGCGTTCTAGGGAACGTCACTTGGCCGGTCGCTCCGTGATGGCAAATACTATTAAAGATGTGCAAGCTAAGCTGACGACGCATGAGGCGGTGTGTTCCGAGCGTTGGCGAGAGACTATCGTAAGAATTAAACGGTTGGAGTTGGTGATGATTTCATCAGCCGGTGCGGTTATCCTTCTGATGGCCGGGATGCTGTGGAAGATGTAGCATGGCTTTTAGGCCGCTGATAATTGCACTAGCCGCGTTCCTCGCGGTGTTGGTTTTTATCCTGACGGCGGGGGTGGTTAAGTCCGCAGATACAGTCTCGACGGTCAGTAGTTCAACGGTTGTAGATAAAACGCCGCCCACGGCCTCCAGTCCCAGCATCAACGTTGTCAACAGCGATATCTGCCAGACCGGCACCAGTGCGGCGTTACAGACGGGTATTTTTGGTCTTAGCGGGGGTACTACTACCACAGATTCTGTGTGCCAGAGGATTAAGCTATCTCGATCCGTGTTCGGAATGGGCCTCAAAATCGCGGGCATCGCCTTACTTTGTCAGGATGTGCGCGTGTGGGACGCCATGTGGATGGCTGGTTCGCCCTGTCCGTTTATGGGCAAGATTGGGAACGCGGCTCGCGATGAGTGGATCAAGTTCCCGGAGAAATCACCGGAAGGTTCCATAATCCGCAAGGAGGCACCAGCCATAGTAGCTGCGGCCCAGAAAAAAGCCGTTGAAAATTCTTTGAAACAAATTCAAGAAAACGAGTGGACCGACTAATGCGCTGGCTTGTCGTACTTTTGCTGATGTCTTTTTCTGCGTTTGCAGAGACTGTGACGACCGGCAACATCCTTCCAAACTTATCTACGTTCACGACAAGCGGCTCAACAACTTCGAGTTCTACATCTGGATGCAGTGCCGGAGAGTTTTGCACGGGCAACGCTTCGGCGGGTGGCGGCACTTACACAAGCACTTTTGATGTCCCTTTGACCAAGGCCGAGGTTCAAAGGGGATTTGATCTTAACAGTGCGGTGACGGTGAACAGCCATGTTTCAAATTCAAGACTTGCTACATGCACCAGCGTCACACAGGCGGGAGACTGCCGCGATCTTTTTACGTTAGGCGTTACGCTTTTGGACGGGGACGCAGTAGCGAAAAAGTTCACGCACGAAGTGGAGCTGGACTTCACTGGCAACAGGCTGTTCTCGTTTTCCAACTCTATAGCAGCGAACAGTTTTGGAATTTTGACAGGGAGCTTCTCTCTGTTTGGCATAGACGCGGGATTTCACTCAGGGTTCTTTGGACCAAAGTTTTCTGATCCCACCCTGTCGTTCACTTATCAAAATATTATCGAGCAACAGATACTCGATCAGATTTCGGTGGTCGATCAGCAAGTTGCAATTGCCCCACCGCCGCCTGTTGAGATTATTGTAGCGCCCCCGGTGTCCTCGTCTCCCCCACCGGCAGCAGCCCCAGTTGTTGTAGCTGCTGCTCCAGAGGCTCCACCTCCTCCACCTGAAATCGCTCCTATACAACTTGACCTCCCACCACCGCCTGTAGAACAGCAACAACAGGAAGCTCAAGCCGAGGCGACTATTGAGGCACAAATAGAACAGGCACCTGAACCAGCGGAGGCATCGTCATCGTCAGAAGAAACAACAGAAGCAGCGCCAGAAGCCGCGCCCGAAGCCGCGCCAGCAGCAGTTGCACCACCAACACGGCAGCAGAAAATCAAAGCGGCAGCGCAGAAAGTAGTGGCGAAGATCGCCCCGTCGCGGCGTTACTCAGCAGCAGCGCAGACGACAATGCTTGTAGCGATGGGGATGATCGCGCCAAGAATTAAGACGACTAATGCGCTGGTGGATGTGGTGACCATGCCGACTAAATCGATGAGCGACGAACGCAGTCTGGCTAACCCAATGCGAAATTATACATTGTTTGGCAGGTC
>Ga0209337_1000658_pt1 | contig 27841 bp, 38 predicted proteins | sample LinPmetageLP53_FD_184044 | JGI IMG/M metagenome (GOLD analysis project Ga0209337, IMG submission 184044) | Marine viral communities from the Pacific Ocean - LP-53 (SPAdes) (version 2) | ecosystem: Environmental > Aquatic > Marine > Oceanic | place: Pacific Ocean | collected 2010-02-08 | reverse complement strand
TTTGACTCAACTCTGAAGTCCATGTCTTGGCTAGAATCATTAATAATTACAGCACTATCACTTACTTCAAACCTACCTACGCCACCAGTTGTAACTCTAAATAAATCACTACTGTGAAATCCGAAAAAGGTGTTTGTATCACCTGCATGGATAATATTACTAGGAATTGTGATATCCCCTGCGAATGTAGCCGCACCAGCTCGTGTTATAGACAGAGCAGTACCACCAAGATCGCCATTGATATCAAACGTGCCTGTAGAGTTGTTGAAATCTAAAGAAAAAATCTCATTACTAGCACTGTTTTGGAAATTAATAGATGCTTTATTTGCTCCAGAATTGCCTGACCCCATCCTTAATGTTTGTATCGCATCAGTGCCTGTCCCAGCAATTATGTTAGAAGATGTTGATGTTACACTACTAGAACCAGTAACAGCTCCTGCAACAGTAAGCGTTGAAGCCATATCCACAGCACCATCAATGTCCACGACATCAAGGTTAGTTGTGCCGTCTACGTCTATGTTGCCTGAGATGTCTAAAGAGGCCGCGATAATCTCACCGCTTGCGTTGATAGCTCCATTAATATCAATGGTTGTAGCCGCTATCTGAATCTCTGTGTCTGCAACAATGTCTAACTGGCCGTCTGCGCTAGAGTTTATGTAAATAGCTGAATCACGGAACTGGACTTTCTGTGCGGTTGTTACTTCTATATCAGTTGATCCAGTGGTATTACCGTTAGCCAAAATCTCAGCTAGGGTATCAACCGTTCCAACCTGTGAGTCTACATAAGCCTTAATAGATTGCTGAGTAGCAAGCTTAGTTGCGCTGTTAGAAGACATGTTATCTTCATCAGCAATGTCTGTAACCGCAACAGACCCTGTGCCAGATAGGGCATCGAATTCTATTGTACCGTCTACGTCTAAATCACCATTAAAGTCTGCATTGCCTGATAGAGTTAAAGCCACAAAAGTTGGACTATCACCTGTAGCAACACCTTGGTTTAAAGCCTTAACAGACCCAATAGAAGTTAACTCGCTGTCCATTAGTGCGCCTGCGGCGGTAACATTAGCTGTGTCCGTTACATCTGCACTTGCTTCAATACCATCAAGCTTTGTACCATCAGTAGCTACATCACGACCATCTACCGTACCGCCAACTACAATATTACTTGCAACAGTAAGTGTAGAAGCCATGTCCACAGCGCCATCAATATCTACAACATCTAGGTTAGTTGTACCATCAACATCTAAATCACCGTTAAAATCTGCATTGCCCGCTAGAGTCAACGTAGAAGCCATATCAACAGCGCCATCTATATCTACAACGTCTAGGTTTGTAACTCCATCAACGTCTAGATCACCATCAATATCTACAGTTCCTGAGAAATCTCCTGTAGCAGCATCAAGCTCACCGCTTAATGTGATGTTAGTAGCGCCTGTAACTGCGCCGTTAAGTGCTACAGCACCATTAATATCAACTGTTGTAGCAGCTATTTGAATTTCTGTATCGGCAACAATGTCTAGTTGACCATCGGCGCTAGAATTTATAAATATAGCACTATCACGAAATTGTACTTTATCATCTGTAGTTACTGCTATATCTGTCCCACCAGTAGTATTACCGTTGGCAAGAACCTCAGGTAAAGTGTCTGAAGTAGCGACTTGAGAGTCTACATAGGCTTTGATTGACTGTTGAGTGGCAAGTTTAGTAGCACTGTTAGAGGACATGTTGTCTTCATCAAGTATGCCTGTTACCGTAGTAGAGTCAGCTCCTTTTAAGGAAGCAAATGTAGTAAGCCCAGTTATAGTAAGAGTGCCCGCAGACATAGTGACAACGTGATCTACAGCCTCAACTACATTGGTCCCATCACAGAACAGCAACATAGTCTTACCGTTAGGAACAGCGATACCAGTTCCACTTGCTGTTTTTAATGTAGCTGCTTGACCAGAGGAGTTTTTTACAATATATGTTTTAGTAGCAGCGGGACATACTACAGAAGCCGCACCGCTTAAAGAGCTTCCAGTGTCAGTAAGAGACAACATTGCACATCGTGATTCAGAAGTAGTACCGTTTGCGGTAGTCAGTGTATGCGCATTGTTTGACCAACTATTAATAGTAGCCAAGCCAGCAACAGACTCTTCAATCATCTTAGTAATGTTGTCGTTTACTACTGTGCCCCACGTCCCGCTAAGTTCGCCCTGTACGGGTAAGGCTAGTTTTAATATTGTAGTGAATCCAGTTGCCATTTAATTAACCTCAAGCTATCCGTATGATAGCGGTGTTTTTATCCGCTGTAGGGAAAGTTACTGTAAAAGTACTATTGTTAGTTTGTTTATCTACTCCAAAATCTAGCACTGCTACAGCGTTATTACCAGTACCTGATGACCTATATATTAATGCGCCTCGCGCTGTTATAGTTGAACTAGGCCATGTTACTGTTGAAAAGCTTATATACGCTGTTGTATCTGTAGACGTAGGGTTGGTATTTATACTAAGGGTTTCACCCCCTGCTGTATACCCTGCGCCTGAAGCTTCACTAGTGTTAGAATACGCCGTAGTAGTAGCATCTAAGGATGCAGTAGAAGTAAACAAAGCTATTTTAAATACGTCGTTTGTATTAGCACTAAAGTCCATCTCCCCATCAAGAAGAGATACTTTAAAAGAAGTACATAATGTTTGCGTTAGTGCCATCTATACTACCTTATGTTGGAGAGACTCTGTATTGTCCAGAACGATACACATCTTCTCGTAACTTGCCATCACCCATGTTTTTAAGTAGTCCCATAGATAAGGCATACATTTTTTCATAGTTAGCTATTATGTCTGGCTCACCTTTCATAAACCTTATGGCTTCTACTAATGCCCCATTTAATAGCGCAGAATCAAAGTTTGTACCTAACCAAGTAGTATTTGCTGTAACTATAGATGCAGGGTAATACCCGTAAACATGTTCTATTTCATAATTAGCATCAGGCGTTGGAGCAAACTCTAACTTAGTATCGCTATAGTAAGCATAAAATTTTGGCGCTCCGTAGTGAGCATTAGTGTTAATTGGGTATGCTTCACGTAAAAAATTAACATCTTTGTTTAATAGATAGGTATAAGTACCACTACTTATAATAGCTAGGCTATACGTATACAAATAATCGCTAGGTAAAGTATATAGCTTATTTGTTTGGACCACTGGCCCTTCATCTACTTTACGGAGTGCGGGTAGTTGTACACCATTATATATCTTTTGTTCTGCTTGTTGAGTAAACATAGCAAGCTGGTCGTTCGTGAAACTAGTCTCACAAATGTCTTGAATGTTAGTTTTTAACTCAGTGTAATTCATGCGTTAGCCCATTGGCCCTCTAGCGTATATGCCTTTAGTTGCTGCTCCAGTGCCACGCACTTTAACTTTACGGTTGGTAGTTGCTTTAACTGGCCCACCGTTTTTATACTTAGACATCTTTTTAAAATCTTCGCCAGAAATTTTACCATCTTTATTCTTATCTAGCTTATGTTGTTTGCCTTTAAGTGCCATGTTACGTTTCCTTATGAAGTTGTTACAGTTACGTCCCCTACAGCTCCAACAGCTTGGAGAGGATTGGGTGTTAAATTGTAAGGGTTTGCGCCCCCACCAACAGGGTTCCAACCCCAGTATATATCTCGACTACTATTGTCTCCTGACTCACCTAAACTACGATCTGGCCTAGGGTCACGTATTGCTTGTGGATCATCTACTGGAAACTCTCCTAATTTTAATTGAGGATGGTCAGGGTCCCAACATTCAATGCAAGCCTTTAAGTTTGTATCTCTACCTTTTACAACTAGGTTACGCAACTCACGTAGCTTGTACTGAAACCCACAAACATCACACTCTGCTATGGCTATCTTATTAGAGGCAAATCTGTTGCTCATTACTGATAACTCATGCGTGGAACAAACCTAGCTGAAGTTTTTTCTCTGTCCTCTGCTGCGGCTAGTTCAAACTGTTCTTCATACATAGCTTTTAACATAGGCACACGGTCTATAGCTTCAGGTAATTTAAGAGATATATAATAAGCTAGCCCTGCTACTAGGCAAGGAAAAAATCTAAAATTCATGTCCGCAGTTTGTACACCACTACCTGCGTCTTCAATACGTCTCATTCTCCAATAATATAATTTATAATCATTGTTATCTGGTAGAGGCCATACATGAAACTTGGGGTGGTCACGAAGGCGTTCTATATAAATTTGAATTGGTCTACCTTGTGTTAACTTGTTAGGGATTGACGCGTACGTACTTACACTTATACGACTTATAGTAAGATCAGACTGAGTAGCTGTATTACCTTGATTAGTGCGTATTTGTTGTTCTAACAAGTCTATGGTATCGGCAGGTAGGTCATAAGCAGTAGTTTGACCTTTTACGAGGTCTACAGTCCCACTATCTATGGTCCACATGTTAATTCCACGATTCTGCCATTCTATAGTTAGCAAATTCATAGATCTTCTAGCAGTTCTTAGATCATACCCTGAACGCATCTCGCGCCCTGCGCGTTCAAACGCTTCTTCAGCAATCTCCGTGAACTCCATGTTAAATGCGGTAGTACCTGATGTAGCCATTATTTACCTACTCCGACTTTTCTTAACCGTATTTCCTTTGGCTTTAGCTTTAGCTCTGGCTGACAAATCTTTTAAATGAAATAGTTTTACGCTTGTCTTAGTATGAGATTTATTACTGTGTAAAGTACCATCAGCCATCTTATGGGTAGAACCCTTATGCTCAGTACCGTCTCTTTTGTAATGTTTTACACCTTTCATAATTTATATCCTAAACATAAAGTGTTTTCTTACGTCTATTATTCATTACCTGTCCACAACCTTTGGCTATGGATCGCTTGCCTCTAGCAAGTCCGCCTTCACGTAGTTTAACAGTAGCAGGTTTTGTATTTTTCACTACAGTTTTTCCTTTTGATCCGGCAATTTTCTTTTTCTTGGCTGTGGACGCTCTTTCACCTTTACTAAGTGATTGCGCCTTACTTCTAGGTAAACATCGGTCTGGGTTCTTTTTGTCTTTAGACGTACCACACTTACCTTTTATGTTACCGTCTGTACCAATTCTAACCCAGTCTTGGTCTACCCATTTTTTAAGGTCGCCCATTACTTCTTACCTTTTGACCCTTTTGCATAATTAGGATCTTTACAATATTTTGAGGCCGCCATGTTTGCGTACGCGGAGGGATATGTATCAAAGGTTCGTTTAGCCCACGACTTACCTTTAGCACATATCTTCCCACCAGATTTATAATACCTACGCATTATGAACCTTTCATCCGTACCATTTTAGCCTTGCGAACGCCTTGTTTTGCCATACCGCAGCCACGAACCTTACCGCCTTTGTTCATCATAGGCATCTTACTGCCTCGGCCTCTACCTTTACCCATAGGGGCACGTCTCTTGCTTGGAGGCATAGGACCGCCTGTCATAGGGTTGTCCCCTGCCATAACACCACCAGCGCCTTTAGGACTAGGTTTAGGACCACCTTTTGGACCACCACCTACATTAACGCCACTATCATCGTACGGCGCACGTGGAACAGGTTTTTTCTTTTTTCGAGGACCAGACTCTGGCATCCCAGCTTCAACCATCATACCTCGTTGGTACTTAGGCATTTTTTTGTCTTTCATTTTCATTGTTTGCTCCTGCTTCTTTTTAGCCGCTTTTTCTTTTGGACTAAGGTTTAAGTTTTGAGTCATAGTATCAAATTCAATTTTAGCTTGCTCTTCATCAGTTATTTTTGACTTTTTTGATTTTCCACCAGTACTCATTTGCTTTGACATTGCATTTCTACTAATCGTCACAATATTCTCCTAACATTTCCATCGTTTCCTAGCTTGCCGTAACCTTGAATTAGGGTCTTTAGCCGCTTTAGGAAATTTTTTCATTTGTCCAGCAGAACGAGCGCAATAGGACTTACGCCTACTCGCCCGCTTGCCAGTTGGTTTGTCTTCAGTAACCGCAGTTTGTAGCTTAGATCCGGGGTTATTTCTTCTGTACTTAGCTACGCCTTTTTTAGTCATACCCGCGCCAGACTTAGTAGCACGTTTATCACCACTCTTAATAGACATACCTTTCATGCCTACTCCGCCACCTCTTTTATAGTACTTACGCATAAAATACAGTTATCGAAGACATGTTAGCGGCTGAGTATTCAACGTAACCAGCATCTTTAAACAATATACCGTCGTCTGGTACATCAGGATACTCAGAAGTTGTAGCGGAACCTACAGTATTAAACTGCATACGGACCGTTCCTGTAGGGCTAGTATCACGGAAAGATATAGTTCCTGCACTAGCTGTATTTACTGCATACAAACCTTTTAAACGTAACCTTCCGCCAAAGATAGATGCGGCTACACTATTACTAGTACCTGCACTAACGTTAGCTGCGGGATCACCTACCGCTGTTATGGAAGTTATAGACGTATAGTAGTTTACACTTGAAACCACACCTGTATCAGCGCCTGTAACTCTTTCACTAGCAGCATTACCATCTTGATCTAGTCCAATAATATCAAAAGAGATTGCGTCATCATCACCCGCAGAAGTAATAGTTATCTTTCGGGCAGCATCAGTAACATAAGGACTAGCAGTCAACGTAAGTGCCGCGTTATTACCCACTGCGGCAGCCGTAGATATAGCTGTTGCGCTTGCTGCTGCGGCAGAAATAAATGTCGATTGAATGTCAGAAGACATAATCTACTCCTTACGGTTGAATTGCAGTATTAAACGCCTGTGCATACATTACAGTAATTACCGCAGAGCCTGCATTAGTTCCAGCAGAAGAAGTAACAGTAAGACGTAGATCAGAAGAACCAGTGTCTTTCCACTCTAACGTACCACCACCTTGCGTGGTAATTGTTTTAAGTCCTACACTTGTGCCTGAAGCGACAGCGTTAATGAAAGTATTGTTATTTCCACCCGCTTGACCAACACTTATATTAGTAGTTGTGTTAGCAGCCGTCTCTAGGTCAATTATGATATTTACAATCTTAGAGTTTGCAGGAATAACTATATCAGTAGATGATGCAGTAAGTGCGCCACCTGATAGGTCAGCTACGTGTTGTTGGGTCATTACAACGTAGCCTACGTTAGCAACATCTTCACCTACAGTTGTTCCAATAGTATTTCGGATGTTACCTGCCCGTATAGGGCCAGCAAAAGTAGTATTAGCCATTATAAAGTTCTCACATGTGAGTTAAAGCAAATCTGTCTACATGTCGTCAGTCGGGTCTGTCAGATTCACCGGATTGTTTCCCGATATAAGAGAACATATCACAGTATATATCTTTGCGTCAAACATAAAAAAGGGAGCCGAAGCTCCCTTAGTAAAACACGTTACCTTACGCCCCCGGAGATCCGAAGATACCCAGTGGATCGGAAACACCGAATGAGTAACGCTCACGAGCTTTATAGCGACTGTTACCAGTGTCAAAGTCTGCATCCATAGATGTAGCCATTGGAGAACGGGTAAAGTGCTTCAAGCCGTTAGGTACGTCAGTCATCAAGAACCACGCATCAGTATCGGTTAGATAATGGTTAACCGCGTATCCTTGTGGGATAGCACCGTTATTGCGTAGAGCATTGATGTCATTGTCCGCAGTGCCAACACGTCCCTCAGTCTCAAGCAAACGAGTTGCAACGAATTGCAAGTTTGATGGGATAATGAGTTTCTTAGGCTGTGCAGCAATTTTCAAACCACGCTCATCAGTCCAAGCACCAATCTGAATAACAGCAGCTTCTAGAGAAGTTTCGTTAAGATCGGATGCAACCGCTGGACGGTTTGAGTTAGTTCCACCACTAACTAGAGGGTGATCGGTAGCACAAAGTACTTTTCCGTCTCCATAAGTAGTGCCAGCAAAAGCGTTATTTACAACTGTAGCTGCTTTTACTTGCTTGGTGTAAGCCATAGCGCGAGCTAGTGCTTTAGTGTAACGGGCAGATAGCGAGTCGTATAGGTTATCTTCAATCGCTTCTTCAGTGATTGCAAAGCCCATAGCAACAGTTTCATGCGTGTATCGTGCAGTGAAAGCTTCTTGCGCGTTATCATACTCGATTGCAGAACCTTCTGCCTTAGTTGGAGCAGAGCCAAAACCAGACAGTTTAGTTTCTTCCTCGAAAGAACGATCAGAGTTTTCAGTCTCAAAAATCTCTTTGTGTTCTTCGCCATACTTTGCGTACTCTAGCCCAAATAGTGCGTTCAATCCGGGGAGTAGCTCTTTGAGTAATTGACTTCTTGAAATAGCCATCTAATTATTCTCCTACAATGCCAGTACCCATTTGATGGTACGGTAGGTTAAATTTAACTAAAACATCAGTCTTAGCGTCGCCAATGGCAGAACCAGTCTTGGTTACAAAACCAATCACTTTAAACGCCTTAGTTGCAGTAGCAGTAGTAGCGTCCAATGCAACGTTAGACTTACCAGTAACTGTGTTTACAGAAGTAGTTGCGTTCTGTGCGCCAGTCAAAGGAGCGTTATGTCCCAAAGCCGTTTGAGCAACAGCTCCATCAGCTTGTACTTGGAAGGTTACACCGGGGTCAGTTACCACGTAAGCAGTAGCGTTAGCAGTGCCTGAGGGGTAATACTGAGCAAAAATCAACTGCCCTTCAGCATTGATGTATTCGCATCCAACAAACACACCTAGAGCGCCAATACTGCTGCCTCCTAGGTTGTTAGTAGTTGCGTCTGCACCTGTACCAGAAGCGAGTTGCACGTATCCTGCATTTAGCTCAACAATAGAACCGTAGCCAATGTTCTGAGCTACGCCAGCAGGAGTAATAAGAAAAGCATCACGGGCACCTGCATAAGGTGTACCGTCAGCTTTACGTACGGGAACGAACCCGTATGGGGAAGCTGTAGTAGCCATAATATCCATCCTTTTTAAAGATTAAATTAAGTTCCTTTACCAAAGGTAACTTTCGTTTTCCGCTCATTAAATAGCGGCATACGAGCATCACTCTCTCGCATGAGGTTGTTATCTACAGACTCCATTTGAGACCTAGTTTGTCCCTCATAGTATTCTGTACGTTCTTCAACCATTTCGCTAGGAGCTTTACATAACATTAAACCACCAATAATTACATTATCTTTAAATCGTTCATTCTCGATTGTGACTAGTGTAATTTCTGGATGGTCTGATGCTTTTACAGGCTCCCAACCTTCACGTAACTTTGAAGAAACATTAGTGGCGTCAACATTGCCTTGTGTAGCTACTCGAATCCAACGATAAGCGTATCCAGCTTCAGGTGTAGGAGAAGGTAATACTTCTGGCCTATTCCAAGCTTGCTTACGCACTGTTTTTTCACGGGTTTCTAATTCACGGTTTAATCTGTTCTCGGCCATTATATTTTCCTCATCTCTTCAGCAACCTTTTTGGCGTATAAATCCAGTGGAACTCCAAGTTTTTTAGCGATAGCCACTTGTGTTTGCGTTAATTTCACCTTTTTAGGTGATGTGCTCCGCGTAGCGGGTGCAACCACATTTGTCTGCCGTTTAGTCTTTGTCACTGGCTCATCCCCGAAACTTTCGGGAAACACTTTCTGCATACGAGTATTTATAGTCTCGTAGTATTCATCACTAGCAGGGTCTACACCCTCACTAACAAGTCGTTCATGCAGCCCCATAGCAAAACCTGTCATCTCTTTATCAGAACCAAACCACGGGTTATTTTCTGCCCATTCTGAGGCTCTGGAGTCAACTACGGTTTCGGGGGCGGACTCTTGTGTAGGTAGTTGTACCTCATTCTCTTCTTCTTGTAAAGGTTCAGGTTTAAAATTAGCTAACTTATCTGCCTTTATCTTAGCATTGGTTAACTTTTCCTGTGCCTCTAACAGTTTATCTGCGTCTCCGGCCTCATATGCTTGTTTATATGAGCGTTTGGCAGAAAGCATTTCTATAGCTGAGTTTTTCTTAGCCTGTTCAAGCAACGCTTCTTGGTTTTTCTCCACATTACTTTTTAAGCTTTTGTTTTCGTCAACTAACTTTTTAGCAAAACTCTCTAGCTCTTGTCGTTCACGTAAAGCTTGTTCTTTAGCCCTACGCTCATCGTGATAACCTTTGCTAAAATGTTTAATTCTATTTTGGACTTTTTCAGAATAGTCTTCTAGCTCTTCATCAGTAACATCTTCAGGAGGCTTAGAAGCTTTTCTGTTTCTATCCGCTTTTGGAGTGTCATCTACAACTTCGATCTCCAAATCTTCTTTTTCTTCTGCTACTGTTTCTTTAGCAGGTTTTTCTTCAGGTTGTTTACCAGACAAGTCAATCTCTACAGCAGTAGATTTTTCTATCTCAATCTCTGGCCTTTTACCTTCTCCTTCAGGTTCATCAGGAAAACTATACTCAACTTTTTGGAATCCCATAATACTCTCCTTACACTCGTGTAACGCCACGAGGATCGTTAACTACTGCTTCAATTGAGTCATCATTCATTAAACGATACTCAACACCACCTACTTTAAATCTCGTCCCTGTGTTAGCACGGAACATGACGTAATCTCCTGCCTTGCACCAAGGGCCATCGGGGAAACGATCTTCATCCGAGTAGGCTTGTCTGCCCATATCCAATACAAGCCCAATAGTAGACATAATATAATCATGGTGCATTTCTTTGCTTGATTTGATAATTCCGGTATCACCGTAAGTGTCTTCTACCTCAGGCATTGCTACTAGGACTCTATAACCTACGGGAGTAGGTATTTGATGTTCCAACTCTTCTTCAGTTACTTCGGGGTTTGATGTTAAATCAGTCATTGTCATCATCCATATAATTGCGCGAAAGGTCTTTTACGAAAGATAAGCTAGTTTGAAGACCTCGTATCAAACCAACCACTTCTCGGTAGTTCGCATAATCTGTAGCTGAACCATTCTCAAGAAACTCTGTTGCGGAGGATGTCGCATCCTCGATTTGTTTTGTTAGCACGTCAAAGACGGTAGTAGCCATACTTATTCCTTACGTTTGTTAGTAACCTCTCTCATAAGATCAAGGTCAAGTTTATTGCTAGCTGTCCTTCTATCGGCAGCTAGTTTTGCGCCCGCTTTCTGGGCATCTATTTCCAACTCCTGCCTATCTAGCTTGAGTTGTTCTAGATCTATGGTTGCATCAGCTTGATCCTTCTGGGTCTTTCGCTGAAGTTCTGCTTGTTTGACTTGCATATCGGCTTGATCTTTCTGAGCCTTACGTTGTACTTCTTGCTGCTTGACCTGTAGTTCTGCTTGTTGTAGCTGGAACATGGGGTCTTGCTGTTGTGCTTGCGCTTGTTTTTGTGCCGCTTCTTGTTGATGCTGTTGAGTGAGCTGCTTGCCACCTTCGGCAACGAGCCGTGCCAACTGAATTTCAATTTCTTCTGGCAACTCTTCGTTTGGTGGTGGTAGGGTAGCGCCCAACTTTTCTTCCATTTGTTTACGGTATCTAAACCCAAGATGCTCTGCAATATGCGCATTTAGAGATGCCATAATCTGTTGTGCTTGTGGGTTCTGTCCAATAGTCTGTGCAACCATAGGATCTTGCATAAACGCTTGGTGTGCGGCAATGTGTGCTTCGTGGTCTTGATATAGGAACGCTTTTATGGGGGTACCAGTTAGCGCGTTCATATTTTCGCTTACAGGATCTGTAGGTGCTACATCGTCTTTCGTAGGTACAAGTTTGTCTGCGTTCTTTATACCCATGACTTCTATCATTTGACGGTGTAGTTGCGGCAGATTATATATCTGCGGGGCTTGTTGGGACATTTGCAATACAGCTTGATACTGTACTACACGTTGAGCCATAGTAGAGCTGTTAGGATCACTAACAGGTATTACATCAACCATCATATAGTCCGCTTGACGTGCGGACATCTCACCTCGTGACGGCTGGTAGTCATAATCTTCAGGTGCGTATTCAGCCATAATAGCTTTAAGCATCTTAAACTCTTGTTTCATGGCATAGTGAACACGAGCTTGTACAGCAGCCATAGGTTTAAGAGTTCGTTCTAGCAACGCTAGGGTAGTACCTACTGGAGCATTAGCAGACATATCAGATATGTCCATATCACTAATAGCACCTAGACGGCGGCCTTCAGTAGTTATTTGGTTAAGTAACGCAAGTAATGTTTGACTTGGTTCCTTGTATGGAAGTGGCATTATATTCTCTCTAATGCTGCCAGATGGTACGTCTACATCCTTCCATTCCCCCGGTTCTATAGGGGTGTCATCACCTTTAATTCGTAGCCCGCGAGCCTTCAGACCCCCCGGAAGATTTGACAATGTACCAGCATCTACTAGCTGTCGTATAAGCGATGTTCCTGCTCTAGCATACCCACCAATTATGTGGATCAAACCAAGGCCGTAGAAGCCAAATCCGGGGATATATACATAGTGTACGAAGTGTTGACGCTTTAACATTAACTCGTCATCTTCGTTCCAATTACGTCTTATAGATAGTATTTCGTTAGATCCACGCTCCATAGTAACAATATAAGGCTTGGCTATATCATCTTCATCATCTAACCCATCAATGGTTAGATCTGCGTGTATCTCATATAAAGAGTAACGATCATCATCTGTCAGAGAAAAGCCACCATCTTCAGCTTTCTTTTCTTCTATGTCAGTATGGAAAGATTGTGGCTCACCTAGGTCTATGTCACGGTAAAAACCACTTAGTTGTAGTTTACGCAGGTCATTCTTGGTCTTGCGCATAACATGAGTTACACGTTCAGCAGATTCTATGTTAGAAGCCCCATAAGGCACGATAACGTCTTCTGCTGGGACGTAAACAGCTACTTGCCTACCTATGTTAGGGTCAAAGTAAACTTTCTTAAACGCTGATCCTGCAAGTCCTAGACTATATAACATACGCTCATGTTCAGGACGATACTCAACCATCTCTTCAGTTAGCTGATAATTCATATCAGCTTTAACACGGTTGGCTGCTTCTTCTTTTTCTTTTGTCTCTTCGCCTAGTATCTTTACTCTTACAGGACCAGATGAGGGAAATGTCTCACTCATAGTCTCCGCTTGAAAACGAATGACTGCTTCAGATAATACAGTAGAGTTTACTCCACAAGCACCATCCCAAGGTTCAGTACGCTCTTCGTACTTAAATCCTACAATATCTAGCCCTTTGACGTACGTGTCAGCCCAATCTTTTCGGCTATCTACATCAGAAGATATCATCCCTGCTAAATCATCAGCTAGTACAGCTAGTACATCTTCATCTAACTCTTCAGCAATATTACTACTAAAACTTCCCATGACATCATTTGTAGGTAAGATAGTAATCTCTACAGAACCATCATCTAAAGTAACCATATCAGGGTTTACTATTTCAATTTCTAATTCTTGCTCAACCATCTCACCTGCCGATGCTTTATCTATCTCTTCTTCTATTCCTTTGGGAGCAGAATATATACCTTTCTCAATCGCCATGACCTAGCCTCTTAATAATAGCCGCCTCTTCGCTGCTTGAAATATTGAATGTCTTCTGGCTCATCCGTAGGTAAACGTATAAACCCACCTTGTCTAAACCTCATTAATGCCATTACAGTAGAATCCACCAAGTCATCGTGACTCATAAACGGGAACCCCGCTATCTCTTCTACCACTTCTTCTGCCCATCTAGAGGGCGGAACCCAGACCAATCCTGATTGCACTATGTCAGATACAGAGTTTAAACGTGCTAGCTTATCTCCTGACCCTCTGTGTGGGGTGTATTCTGACACGGGTAGTCCCATCCGTCGCATTTCTTGGTATAATGCAACACCAGAACTCTTTTTCTCTACAATAAATGAGTCCGGTTCCCAATCATTGTACTCTTGCATAGCCAGTTCTTTTAGCTCATGGAACTCCATACGCTCTTTTATACTGTTTAGCAATATTATATTATACGCAGAAGTCTCCTCATTTAGGAATACCCCCCACGTAGTTAATGCTGTATAATCTGCTCGATTGTGTTTTTCTGCCGCTGCGTCTAAAGACATTATAATATATTCACACGGCGGTGGGTTATCTTGTTCCCATATATTCCACCACTCTCTTTTTACTAGGGCAGCTTCTTCGGCAGTGGGCTGTTGCTGGTACTGGGCGTTCCATTGGAACACTGGCATTGACGCTTTCGTACGTTTTAGAGCTTCTAAATCAAAAAACTCAGGCCACAGAGGTTTTTCTACAGGCTTATCAGTCTCTTTATCCTTTACTTCTAATATAGCAGGGAACTCAATCACCTCAAACTGGTCAGATCTCTCATTCTGCGCCATATCTTTGACAACACGTCCCGTCAGGTCGTCCATATGCCAACGAGTTTGTATTATTGCCACCTTACCTGCGGGCATTAGTCGTGTCCGAGCACCGAACGTGTACCACTCGTACGCTTTCTCAAACACAGAAAAGTTTCCGTTAATCACATCCTGCTCAGAGTGCGGATCATCCACAAGTAATAAATCTGCCCCCCTACCAGCTAGCGCAGAGCCAACACCACAAGCATAATACTCTCCACCTACGTTTGTATTCCATCTTCCTGCTGATTTAGAGTCCACAGCAAGAGCTACAGTAGGGAATATGTCCTTATAATCGGCGGTGGATATAAGATTACGTACTTTACGTCCAAAATCTACTGCTAAATCAGTGGTATGCGACACCATCATTACTTTCTTGTTTGGATTGCGCCCTAAATACCATGCAGGAAAGAAGATAGACACCAACTGAGACTTACCATGACGTGGTGGTATGTTTACACATACTCTATCTTTATTTCCTTGTTCTATAGACATTAACATGTTAGCTAATATCCTGTGATGCTTACCCACTAAGAACTCTGGCATCATTCGCTTACAAAACTCAATCAAGTCATTGTACGCGAGAGCATTTTGTTTACGAACAGCTAGCTCATCTACCAGTCGGTTGATCTCTATAACCTCTTCTTGACTAAAAGCGTCTAGATTGTCCAACATTTTTTGGACTTCCTGCTCAGAAAAGTCCTTGTTAGGCTCAATCATCATATTCTTCGTCATCTGAGTCTAGTTCTGCGTCTACATCAAGAGGTTCCCCATCAATAATTATAGCTTCTTCTGCTTCTTCAGGAGGATTTACTAGTTTTTCTAGCTTACTGCGTAGTTTTGCTTTCAAATCATCAGTAGATTGGTGAGTTATTGTCACTTCTGACTTCTCTGCGAACAGCCCAACGTCCGAAACCTTACCTAAAAGCTCTAATGCACGTATTCTTACACGAGGGTCAGGGTTCTCTGTCTCTAATAACAGCTTATTAGTCACTAAGTGACGCACTTGTAAGGCGCTATTTACTACTGATTGCCCAAATTCTTGCAATATATTATTAGTTAGCACCAGTGAGGCAGGTGTTAGGGTAGAGGCACGGGCATGGTTTACCTTTTTAGAGGTAGTTTCAGGATCATCTGCATAAGCTATAGCCAGTTTAGCGGCTACATCCTTATCAGCCTTAGTAGGTTCTAAGTCTAAATCGTGTTCTGCTAGATCTAGAGAGGTGTTAGCTGCTGACTTTACGCGTTCTTTTAGATCAACACGTAGTATTCTGTCTGAAATAGGTATACCTAGCTCTGGTTCTAGTCGTAAAGTCATATTTTATTTGCAGGTTATTCACCGGAAACGCATTTGTACCATATCCTTACAGTCTAGACAAGTGTATAATTCAGCTCCCGTTTAACCCCACCCTTTTTGAGAGGTATCTTATGCTGTCTATCGCTGTAACTGCGACTGCTTTTCTAGTCACAGTCTGTTCTGTATGTATGATTGGAATGCTACTTATTATGATTGATGATCATCCTCCTTGGTAAAGTTCCAAAGAGTTTCTATACCACCTGCTTGAGACTCCGCATTAAACAAGTTAGGGTGTAACTGAATAGACTTCCTACATCCTAACTCCTCTGTACTTCTAACTAACAACCTCTCCATATCTAAAGCTATAAATACATAGAAGTCAGCTATTTTCTTAGCTCGTAAGTTATATATGTACCTAGACTTATCACCTTTACGGGTACTTATAGTACATACATTAGCCGCCTTTACTTGCACTGTGAACATAGCATCGTTATACGATTGGCACCACAAGTCTATGCCGGATCTATCGACATGGTGACACTCTATACCATTTTTCTCCAGTACGTACATAGCAAAAAATTCGCCTATACGCCCTACGTGACTGGAGTTGCTAGTCCTGTATGTGCCACTCATAAGACCTCCTAAACCCAGAATAGCGGTACAAAAAATTTTTTACAACTGTATTTTAAAAAGAGGTGGGGGGTTCCCTATATAGAGGGGGTGGGGGTTTGAACTCATAGAAATACGATTTTCTCGTGTGAATTAGTAATATATAGTCTCACGGAGTCCCATATGTGTCGCGCGGGGGGTAGGGAGGGGGTAGGTATCGAATAGTGCCAGATCGTTGATTGTTATAACGTGTTATAACTTTTTGTAGGCTATCTATTGTTATTATGTGTAAAGTTGTTATTATGTGACCATCTTCAGCAATAACGTTGGAGTGTTTATAACTAAAGAGTATATACAAATGAAAAACATTAACGAAGCTAAAGCAGTACCTACACGCCTTACTAGTGAAGGCATCGAATCAATTAAGGTTGCTATCGAAGCAGGTGAACATGTAGATAAGACAGCAGAATCAGCAGTTGATAGGCTAACTGCTGACGGCATTAGATGGACAGACTTTATTAGTCCTGCTGGTAAGTCGGGTGAATCTACTGCTACACCAGAGCTATACGCGGCACTGAAGGAAGCCATAGTATCAGGGTTTAGTGTTACTAAGCGCAAGCTACTAGCATCGCCTACTAAGTCTTTAAGTGTCCAAGGCGGGATAGACAAACGCAAGGCCCAACAAAGTATCAGTGCTTATATGGGAGCATTCAAGCGCGACCTTCAGAATAGGCAGAACCCGAAACCTCAGGCAAGCAAAGCACCACAGCAACCTTCCATGCCTAAGACTGGCGATAAGGTAGTCGATGAGGCGAATGCTATATCAATGAAGGCGATCAAGAAAGAGACTGACCTTCAGAATTGGTGCCTTAACAATCTGCCAGAGGATACAGCGATTAAGATTAGTAAGTTAAGAGCTAAGATTGTCGCAATACTCGGGAAAGGTCAGCCAGAACCAACTCACTAACCAACTATGCCCCACTTCGGTGGGGCTTTTTTTTCGCCCCTCAAAAAGTACCTGCGATACCAGTTCCCCATCCGCGTTGAGCCTTTTGTTATAACGTGTTATAACATTTTGATACCAGTTCCAGATCCGCGTTGAGCCTATTGTTACATCGTAAGTCATTGATAAATATACAATGTTACAAAATACCCCCCTAATGTTACCTAATGTTACAAAATTTAGGGCCAAAATGTAACATTATATTTTGATGTGTTATCGTATCAGATAGTGAGCAGGTTTACGCAGGTTTGATAGAGTCAAAGTATCAGATTGTATCTATTTATATGTTTTTATTAATACTTACTTATAATGTTACATTTTTAAAATAGTATTTAACTCTCATAGAATTTATTACATTGTTACAAATTTATTTGGGGGTGGTCGAGCGACCTATTTTTCCATGTGAAATGTAACTTTGTAACATTGTAGATATATCAATGACTTACCGACACCAACTACGTAACATTACATTACATTACATTACAATACACTTCTCCTCACTCCCTGACACGTATACCCACAACTTGACATAAGCCGCCACTCCTGTATAATGGTAATGTAGCTAGGGAATTCGCCCTGTCTACTTTTACACGGTAACTCGTTACCACAACCCCAAATGTTATAACACGTTATAACAAACTAACAAGGAATACAGACATGACTAGTGAATGGAAAACCTTTGCAGTAGAACGAGAGCGAGAGATCGCTATGGAAAAAGAAACAGTCCCCTATGGGTATCACAATCTGAGGGACGAGCATAACACGATGTTTGTTCAAGACCTAGACTCTGAACTCAAACGCTACTGGAACGCAACACAGAGGACAAAGCGATGAGAAGCATAAGAGAGTGGAACAGACGCGCCAAGCTAAAGCACGAGTATGAGAAACGCAGACTAGCATCTCGGTATGCGCTCAAGCAAGTGTGCATAGAGTTGGTTGTTATCACGCTATGCGCTACTGGCATAGTAGCTATAATTTATCTAATGGGACAATCAGGAGTACTACAATGAACGATACAACTGCAACACCTAAAGTCGAAGCACCATCCATCGGTTCTAGCGCCATGCTAGTAGAGTTACAGGTTAGCCAGTGGACAGGTCGCAAGAAGGACAAGACAGCATCAGTCGAAGTGACTGATCAAAACTGGGCAGAGAAAGGTACGGCATCAGTCAATAAGAAGTTACTAGGTAACTGTGACGAGCTGACCGCCATACACAAATTCACCGCCAACTCACGCAACATACACTACAAGTCCACCATGCCGTGGAGTGATACAGGTATGCGGCTACTACCGACAGCGCAGTATTTCAAATACCACCAACAGATGACTGAGTTACAAAACGAGTTCGAGCGTATGGCACAGTCATTCATCAGCAACTATGATTGGGAGATCAGCAGGGCACAGGCACGGCTAGGTAATCTGTTTGTACGTGATGACTACCCTACTACGGACTCTATCTCTCGCAAGTTTGCATTCAACATATCTTACATACCATTGCCAGATGCAGGTGACTTTCGTGTGGATGTGGGCAACGACCAGAAGCAAGTACTCGAAGATCATTACAACGAGTACTACAACAGGCAACTGCACTCTGCTATGAATGATGTGTGGCAACGCACCTACAAGGTGTTGAGTAATATGTCTGAGCGTCTGGACTATGAGCAGGGAGAGAAGAAGATCTTTCGTGACACTCTTGTTGACAATGTTACTGACATGGTAGAACTACTTAACGTGTGTAATGTGACAGGTGACAGCCAGATGTCGGCGATGTCTATGAAGCTAGAGGATACGCTACGTGGCATTACCCCTGACGCATTACGTGAGGACTCATACCTCCGCGCCGAAACCAAACGTGCGGTGGACAAAGTTATTGCAACACTACCATCGTTGGATATGTAAGGTGAGTATCAACGGACAAGCGGTGCTACGTGTGCGCAACTACAAGCGCACCAAGCACTACAAAGAAATGCGGATACCGAAGGGTCGGACCCCTCGTGTAGCGTATTACCAAGTCGTGACTCGCAAGGGTCGCATACTAGAAAGTTATAACACGTTATAACAAACCATAAGGAATGTAACTATGAACGCAAATAAAATGTACGAAATGAACCTTAGTCAGATATCTAAAGCTATTGCCGCAGTCGGACATCTACGCACAGTATATGTAGAGGGTCACATGGGTAACGGTAAGACATCACTACTAGATATGTTATCTAAGATGTTACCTGACCACATACCCTGTTACTTCAACTGTGTTACCAAAGATCTGGGTGACTTGAGTATACCATCACTCAACACCACCGAGGGGTACGTCACATACTTACCCAATGAAGAGTTTGGTATCCATCACGGCAAACCCCTGATCATCATGTTTGATGAGTGGCCAAAAGCTAATCAGTCAGTCAAGAACGGTACGCTTGTTACTATGCTAGAGCGCACAGTAGGTACAAAGAAGTTACCAGAAGGTAGTATCGTATTTGCTACAGGTAATCTAGGTGCAGAGGGTGTTGGCGATACTACACCACCTCACGCACGTAATCGTATGATTATGCTACGCGCACGTAAGTCTACCAGTGAGGAGTTGATTGAGCATGGTATCAATAAAGGGTGGGAGCCTAGTGTATTGGGATTCATACGTGAGTTCCCTCAGATACTACAGGGGTTCGAGGATGTCAAAGACCCGAACGACAATCACTACATCAACCACCCCAAAGCACAGCGTATATCTTTTGTCACACCAAGATCATTGGAAGCTTGTAGTGACATACTCAAGCAACGGCATATGTTCGATGATCACAGTCTAACAGCTTTACTCATGGGTACTATCGGTGATCGTGGCGCTATGGACTTGGTGGCATTCGTCAAGTTGGCTGACCAACTACCATCATGGGAATCTATCAAGCAAGACCCAACCAACGCCAAAGTACCTGACTCTGCCTCGGCAGTATGTATGGTGGTGTATCGCGCACTAGGTAACATGACTAGAGAAACAATCACACCATTCATGCAGTACCTACCCCGACTGAGTAAGGAGGCACAGGGTATGTTTGCCAATGGTGTACGTGCTAATACCTACGCGCATCGGTCACTGGTGATGAGTAACAAACTGTTCACCGCATGGGCTATGCAAAACAACTACATGTTTTCTGCTGACAAGTAAGGAGAGTAACAATGCTTAAACTTAATGGAAACCTGACTGAGGAGCAACGCCTAGAGAAAGCGGTGGTTGCTATTATCAGCGAACCTAAGTACACAGCACTGGCAGGGGTATTGATGATCGGTGACAAGGTTATTGATGAGAGTATACCTACCGCGTGTACCAATGGACGTGATGAGAAGTATGGACGTGAGTTTGTCAAGGGTATCAGTGATGCTGAGTTACGTGGTGTGGTTATCCACGAGAACAAGCACAAGATATACCGACATCTTACTACGTGGAAACACCTATGGGACATTGACCCCAAGCTTGCAAATATGTCTATGGACTACGTTATTAATCTTGAGGTGATTGACGAGAATCCCCCCGACAAGAGTGGCGTACGCTTTGCCGTACTGCCTGAGGGTGGGCTAGTCGATAAGCAGTACCGAGGTATGGATACAGCTCAAGTGTTCAAGATGCTACGCAAGAAGAAAGAAGAAGGTGGCGGTGGTGATGGTGATGAAGAGAGTGAGGGTAGCAAAGATGGTGACGGTAAAGATAAGTCACCCGGGAGTAGTGGTGGTAGTACTCCACAAGATAACGAGTCAGGAGGTGACACCGACAGCGATGTTACAGATACCCACGGTGGTTTTGATGAGCACGATTTCGCAGGTGCGCAAGAACTATCCGCTGATGAACAGCGCGAACTAGCCAGAGACATTGACGAGGCCATACGTCAGGGTGCTATGTCAGCAGGTAAGATGGGTGCAAATCAAGCAAGGTCATTCGATGAACTGCTACAACCCCAAGTCGATTGGCGTGAGGTACTACGTGAGTTTATTCATGCTACGTGTGTAGGTAATGACTACTCTACATACTCTCGACCCAATCGTAGGCTAATGAGTCAGGGTATATACATGCCAAGCGGTGTCAGTGAGAAGGTCAATGAGTTGGTACTAGCCATTGACACGTCAGGCTCGGTGGGTCAGCACGAGTTGACAGTCATGCTTACTGAGGTCAAGGGTGTATGTGACACAGTAAAACCCGACAAGGTGCGCCTACTGTATTGGGGTAGCGATGTGGTACGTGACGAAGTGTACGGTACGCACGAACTAGATCAGCTAATACATTCTACCAAGCCGCGTGGAGGTGGTGGCACTGACGTTACATGCGTTACCGAGTACATGAAGGAGAAGAACATCAATCCGCAAGCGACCATTGTATTGACAGACGGTTACTTGTTTGGTGGTTGGGGTGATTGGACGTGTCCAGTGTTATGGGCAATCCTAGATCACAAAGGGGCTGTGCCAAGCACAGGTAAAGCAGTACACATAAAATCAGAGGATATGTGATGGACGATTTTGAGAGTACGTTGAAACGCCGAATGGAGTGGGATACAGCAGTACAGGAAGTGGAGAAAGCGGTGAGATTTAGACTAGATGCTATGGACTCTAGGTTCTCATACGCTAGTGAAGATGACAAAGAACGCCTAGCGCAAGCGTGGGTACGAATACTACAAGGGTAAGGAGATAAACAAATGGCTATGTATGACGTTAAGTTTAAAAGTTTCAAAGAGATAGAAGCATATTGGCGCGGTGTAAAACCTATACGTGGTAGGAAGGAGGACGTACGACCTATCGCAGATCGCGCTCGACATTGGGAACGTGTAAATAAGTTATCAAACACTTGCTATTCTATGAGCCTCTCGTTCTGGAATGGTGAGATTCAGAACGTAATCAAGTGGGAACTGGTATCAGGTGTAGAGACAGTGACCATAGCAAATGGCATAGGTGAATGGGCACACAACAGTCACTATTCATTCTTAGATAGGTTCTTACCGTGGAACGTGTTTTTCAGGAATCGGTCAGGTAAACATTTTATATCTACCAATCAAAATGGTTTGGCAAGAGAGAAATTCCTACCCAAAGGCACAGGTAATTGGAAGGCAGGTAGAGGGTATGAGTATGACGAAAAACAACCCGTGGTAAAACTAACAAGAACCGATACGTCACACGATTGGGAGTTTACAGGTGATGATCATACCATCCCGCGAGCTAGAGTAGATAAAGAAGCTAAGAAGATACACAAGAAAGCTATCAGCGATTTTTGTGAGTGGACGTGGAACATGTTGCCCCTGCTAGAAGATAACACCCCCACCGACTGGCAAGAGCGCAGAGATAAATGTTCTGTATTGGGTATAAATGCACAACACACAAGTCATCGGGGAACTCACGACAACAAGTTATTCTTGAGTATACTTGCTACCCCAGACGATCCACTGTACGCCGATCTAGCTATCGAGTGTATAGCGCAACTTAAAGACACCTCACAACAGGTGTTTGATTATGAAACGCGAACGTGGAACCACAACAAGTTACGTGGTGATGTAAAAACATTTCGTAGAAAGCTCAACACTTGGGTAAACAAGCAAGGTGGGTTTACTAACATAACAACAGACTATTAGGAGAGTAACTATGGATGAGGCTAAAGCTTTAAGTACTATTGCTAAGTTAAAAGCCAACATGACAGAGGAGGCTAAATTGGTAGCTGAGTTGGAGGATGCTATATACCTAAAGAGTATATTCCCCTCTATTGCGTACCCCGCGAGTAAGCACACAGATACAAGGTGGATAGGTTTCGGACCTAGTGGCTTTGAGGCAGTTACTCTGTGTTGGTTTGATGATGCAGAAGGTGTTAGGTATTACTTAACGCTAGAGCAATACAACGACATACCTAACAAAAGAATGAGAGCCGATAAGAGAAGTTATCCGGCGCAGTACAATAAACGAGCAAAAAAGGAGATGTTGCAATGAGCCATAAGAACGTGGTACGGGTGAGTGATGTAGGTATTCTAGTTGATGGTAGGGGTATACGTGAGTTTACTGAGGATGAACTGGATCAAGACGGTAACAACCAATATGTTATTATGTTTATGAAGGAGATACGTAAGATATTTCCTACTATCAAGTTTGCAGGGGATGTTTTTAATCCACGAGATGGTGTGACCTACGCAAAGAATAACCTACGTCCCAACAAGATACACATATACACAGATACAGATGAGTGGTGTTGGGGGTGGATAGCCTATGAAGATTACAAAGTAGATAGTGCAGGTGATTGTATGTACTGCGTGTACTCACGCAAGATAGAAAACAACAAGTATGACTACTGTAGAATACAACACCACATAGTTATGACGAGTAAGCTAGACATAGCGGTACGTAATGCTAAAAGGTACCTATCCCCATTTAACTTCAAAGAGATAGTGGACTACTCCAAATCAGGTGTAGTACAAGGTTTAGAAGAGCACGAACGCGCAATTAGAAATACTTTGTTTGAGGCAAAGAAACCCTTTCAAGAAGGTCCAAGTATTGGGGGCTTACCTCAACTGTTTACTGAGTTGTTTCACTTAGTTGATTCTGAGTATAAGTTCTTATCAGAAAAGTTTACTAACCAACTAAGTACTTTGCGTAGTGCCTACGAACATTATGTAGAGCATGACAAGAACCCTGTAAGCTTTTACTGTGTACGTATACATGAGCGTAGAGGACACCAACTGTTTGATGTCATACCAACTAAGGATCTCACCGCCAGTTCATGGGGCAACGTAAGTAGGTTGGACGGCGATCCTACTACATGCACTGAGGAGACTTTACCTACAGATATTATGGGTAAGTTATCTGTCCTTTCCATCGCCGAAATAGGTGAGTACATACACGATGTAGGTTATCGTGAGAGTGAAGGCATATTCTATGTTACACAGTGACAACTCTACGTATGAATATGGTTCAGATACTACTGTTCATCGCGCATGTATACACAGTGATAGCAATACGATTGAAATATCATGTTTAGGCATGGATTGTGTTGACTCGCCAGACAATGGTGTGTACGATTCTATGGACAAATTACCTGATTGGATACAAGATAGGTTAGCGGTGTTGCTTTTATGTGACCCAACTCCCCCGACTAAAGAAGTAAATGGTATAGGGAGAAGGATAGACGCTAGTGTTTTTTGGATACATAAATAAGAGAGGGTTAATTATGTTAGAAGAAATAATAAATATAGTGTTCGGTATATTACTTTTAGGTGTGTTAGGTATTCTCTGTCAAGGTGCTATGCTCATAGTGAATGACAGAGAACGAGAATTTTGGAAACGTAGACGAAGAGGTACATGTGATGGCAATGACTCCCGAAGCGAAAGTAAAGAGGAAGGTAGTTAATCACCTTAAAAGCATGGGGGCATACTACTTTTTCCCTGCTACTGGTGGTTATGGTAAGAGTGGCGTACCTGACATAGTTGGGTGCTATGGTGGCTCGTTCTTTGGTATTGAATGTAAAGCAGGAAAGAACAAGGCTACCGCACTACAACTAAAGAACTTAGTGGAGATAGCAAGAGCAGGGGGTGTCGTTGCTATAATAAACGAAGAGAACGTGCACACTGTGCCGGACATACTTGTAGGTGGGGAACTGGTCTCAAATGGTAGCGATTGGGAGCAGTTAGAGTTTGATTTTGGTGGTGTACAGTGAAAGAGACAGACAAAAATCTTAGCACTACCATCCTAGAACCTACAAACAACTTTATAGTTGGTATAAAAACTGAAAGTATAGAGCTGAACTTTAAGAAAGACTACTCTTTAAGGGACGTACGTACCACGCAAGATTTTTTGCGTGTGTTAAAAGAACTACATGTGGAGGGGTAATGTATGGCACACAGTAAAAAGACTATCGAAAACATCAGGCGTAGACAACTAGCACTGGCCGACCTTGCTTGTGCTGGTCTGCCGTCTGGGGCTACGGCAATAGAGTATATTGAGGAGAGAATGAAAAAAATTAACGACCCATTTTACTACGACCATAACGCAGTGTCCGAAGAAATAATTAGACAACACAGAGCTACGCACAAGTTAGAGTTGCATGACGCTAGTCACAAACTAACAGGTAAACGTCTTTTACTAGAGCAAGAAGTGGTACTGGGGGCTAGAAAACCAGAGCATAAGGTAGGTGTTTATTTTCTAGTGCGGGGTAACTCAGTAGTATACGTAGGGCAATCTGTAAACATATTACGGAGGGTAGAGGAGCACCGAAGGACTAAGGCTTTTGATTCTTTCGCATACATAATCTGTGACAAGTCTGAACTAAACATCTTAGAGAGCCTATACATGCTGTCTTTTAGAGGCAACAAGGATGAATACTGTTGGCAACCTCCCTTATCACATAAAAAACTAGTGTATTTAGGTACAGAGGTAGTTGAAAGTGAGGTACGTTCTGCGCCCAAAAAGGAGAAGACAGAAAATGGATTTAATAACTGTAGACTTTGAAACTTATTATGATAAAGAATACTCATTACGAAAAATGACAACTGAGTCCTACGTACGCGACCCTCGATTTGAGGTAGTGGGTGTAGGAGTAAAAGTAAACAACGGAAATACGGAGTGGGCTAGTGGATCACATGAAGAACTTGAGCGGTACTTACACACTTTTAATTGGGCGGATAGTGTCTTACTCGCTCACAACACTATGTTTGATGGTGCCATTCTTAATTGGCGTTTCGATGTTCATCCTCGCCGCTATACCGATACTCTTTGCATTGCCCGTGCTTTACATGGGGTCGAAGTTGGGGGCAGTCTCCATGCGTTATCTCAAAGGTATGACATTGGATCTAAGGGAACAGAAGTACTCGAAGCTATCGGAAAAAGACGTGACTCCTTCTCAGAAGAAGAGTTAGATAGGTACGGTGATTACTGCGTTAATGATGTAGAGCTTACCTACAAACTGTTTAAGATAATGGGTAAGAATTTTCCTAGACAGGAACTTAGAATTATTGATGCTACGTTACGCATGTTCATCGAACCTATGCTAGACCTAGACTTGGGGCTGTTAGAACAACATCTTGAAAGTATCAAGGCAGTTAAGGATGACCTGATAACTTCTTGTGGTGTAGATAAGTCAGAGTTGATGAGCAATCCTAAGTTCGCTGAGTTGCTTGAAGGCTTAGATGTAGCTCCTCCTATGAAGATAAGTCCTACTACAGGTAAGAGTACATTCGCCTTTGCCAAGTCAGATGATGGGTTCAAACAACTACTTGACCATCCCAACTATAAAGTTCAAGCGTTAGCCAATGCACGATTAGGTAATAAAAGCACGTTGGAAGAGACTCGTACGCAAAGGTTTATAGATATATCTAAGCGAGGGTTACTACCTGTACCCGTACGTTATTACGCCGCACACACTGGTAGATGGGGTGGAGATGATAAGATTAACTTACAGAACTTACCTAGTCGAGGACCACATGGTAAGAAGTTAAAGAAGAGTATAATTGCTCCAGAAGGCTATACAATAGTGGATTGCGATTCGTCTCAGATCGAGGCTCGTGTGCTTGCATGGTTAGCAGGGCAAGACGATTTAGTATTAGCATTTGCAAACAAGGAAGATGTGTATATAAAGATGGCATCTATTATCTATGGTGTGCCTGAGGATAAGGTAACAGATGAACAAAGGTTTGTTGGTAAGACTACTATACTTGGTGCAGGGTATGGTATGGGCGCATTGAGATTTACTGAACAGTTAAAAGGCATGGGAGTCCATATGGACATTGCCGAAGCACGTAGGGTAATAAAAACATACCGTGAAGCTAATTGGAAGATAAACGTGTTATGGCGTGATTGTCAGAATATGCTGGTAGAACTAGCACGTAGTAGGTCAATAGCCTTTGGAACTAATGATATAATAAAACCTGTAGTAACAGACCACTTTGTTGGAATAAGATTACCTTCTGGACTTATTATGAAGTATGGCGATTTACGGTGGCAACGTAACGATAAAGGTGTAGAATTTAGTTATAAGACAAGGCGAGGTCGAACTAGGATATACGGTGGCAAGGTAGTAGAGAATGTATGTCAAGGTATAGCTAGGTGTGTTATCGCTGAACAGATGTTAGCCATTGCTAAGAAGTACCGCCCCGTCTTGACAGTACATGACTCGATAGCGTGTTGTGTACCAGTAGAAGAAGCAACAGAAGCGCAAACATATATTGAGGCGTGTATGCGTAAAACCCCTACTTGGGCAGAAGGGCTACCTTTAGATTGTGAGTCTGGTGTAGCTAAAGCCTATGGAGATTGTGACCCTGATGAGTAATGTTATTAACATAGATAGAACCCCTTACATACAGGATGACTACGATAAAGATGGTGTAGTTACCAAGATACTTATAGCACAAAGCGATGATGGTGAATATGCGCTAGTGTTTGAACAGTCTAGGGTCTTAGACGGTGAAGAGGTTGACACACAGGAAATTGTCATACCCTATGAAAACCTGATGGAATCTTTACCTAATATAATTAGTGCTACTAAAGAAGTATTGAGGCTTGTAGAGGAAGATAAGGAGTGAGCATTGCGCCGTGGTCGTTCTCAAAGATTAAATCTTTTGAACAGTGCCCTAAGAAGTTTTATCATCTAAAGGTATTAAAGGATTATAAAGAGCCTGAGACTGAGGCGATGTACTATGGAACGGC
>Ga0209337_1000657_pt1 | contig 27861 bp, 23 predicted proteins | sample LinPmetageLP53_FD_184044 | JGI IMG/M metagenome (GOLD analysis project Ga0209337, IMG submission 184044) | Marine viral communities from the Pacific Ocean - LP-53 (SPAdes) (version 2) | ecosystem: Environmental > Aquatic > Marine > Oceanic | place: Pacific Ocean | collected 2010-02-08 | reverse complement strand
TTCCATTACTATGGTTTGATGAGGAGACGGGAATTAATAAAGCTTTAAGATATGCAAGAAATCAAAACTCACCGTTTCAAGAAGAACAAGATAACAATGCTATATTAGAGCCTATTGTTTTTGAGAACGGTTTTTTAACAGTTAGAAAAGATAACCAAGTACTACAAAAATTTTTAGCTTACCACCCAGGGAATGGCAGAGTATATGTGGAGGTTGATAAAGCAAAAGAGGCATCACAAATTGTCCAAGAGTTTCATGATGAGGTAGATGCATTAATAGAAGCTAGACAATTAACTACAGAACAAGTTGAAAATGTATCAAGGGTTATATTTCAAAACGATATCACAACTGTTACTACTTCTGAATTAAGAAGAGACATATTGGTGTTTGCTAAAAACCAACCAAAAGAATTTTTATTATTACTTAAAGATCCAGCTTTAAAACTTAACGCAAAAATCCAAATGTTTTTTGATAAAAACTTATTGCAACTAAGAAATGGAGACAAGGAGGTATGGTATAATACTCCATCAAACAAAAAGAAAATGCTTAATGTTCCATATGGAGAGGATCCGATGTACATGGTATCTTCATTTTTTGAGGTGGGGGATGGCATAGAGATGTTAAAGCATCTGTCGGGGCTATCCAAGAATATGTAGACAAGAGACCAGTGAGAAATCGCTGGTTTTTTTATTGTACCTTTATGCTTTATTAACTCATAAATTATTATTATTATGGAAAAATACCTAAGCATCCCTGTAACTAATGAGGGAAATCAACTCGTGACTTTGAGTAATGTTAAATTAATTGAAGTTGGAGATGTAGCTGGACCAGGCAGTAATCCTACCACTACTACAACAATATATTATGGGTCTTCAAAGACTATTGAATTTACCCATGCTGCAGTACCAGCAAACTCAACTATATTTAGAAACTACTTGCAAACACAGATGAGGAGTGCACTTAGCACATCATGGACTAATGTAAGTAAGGAAATTAACCCTGCTTACGCGGTATCTAATATAGATATAGCATAACATTATTATTAACTCATAAATTATTATTATTATGGAAAAATTTTTAAGCATACCAGTAGTAGATGCTGGAGGCACATTAAATCAAAACCAATTGGTTTCTATTATGGGAATAAGAACAATTGGACAAACAACAACTACAGCTGCGACCATTAATTACTTAGATGGAAAAGTTGTGACTTTAACATGGCCAGCGACTTACGCGTCTCCTATATTAAAGGTGGACTTACAAAATGCGATAGTATCAGCATTAAAATCAGGATGGACAACCGTAGCGGTTGACTATCTTCCCAAAGGAGCAACAGTTATTCAAAAAACTGGTGTAGTGTCTAACCCATTGAGCACAATAGCGTTCTCTTAATATGATATCAAAAATGGAAAAATTTATAAATTTAAAACAACTTAAAGTTGTTAAGACAGGAACATCAACAGCAAACGGTTCTGCTGGATTGACGTTAACAGATTCGGCTGCTACATTTACGCAGTCAATATTACCTAATGCTATTGTATGGGATAGAACAACAAACGCTGGAACAGGAGGTGAAATGTATACAGTAGCTTCAGTAGATTCAGATACTCAACTTACTCTTGTAGCAATAGGTGCGACAGCTAGTAGGGGCGGAGGTGTACCCGACGCTACAGGCTATTTTATTTATATGCCCGAAAATACTGTAAAACAATCAGGAACAGCTGATGGAACAGGAGAATATCAACTTGTTGATACTGGCGTTAATTTTGTGACGGCAGGTGTCCAAGTGGGTGATTCGGCTTATGATATTACTGGTGGCGCTACGGCACTTGTGACTGCAGTTACAGGAACTACGTTAACAGTAGACGCTGATATTTTTGTAGGCGGTGATGTATATATGGTATATAGAAAAGTAGCAGATGATTTTAACCAATTAATGAGATCTTCTGACGTTGCTTTTGTTGAAAACACAAGTACTAATAATTTAAATTCTGAGATTAAAATTACTTATCAAGATAAGTCAGCCTCACAGACATTTTTTACTTATGCTTATACATCTTCAACAGGTTCAAACGAAGACATGAGGAATGGTCTTCAGACAGCAGTTGTTGGATCACAACAAACACCTTGGCCAAATGTTACATTTGAATTTCCAGGAGTTTTAAATACTGAAGTGACAGCTGGTAATGTAAACGATGGTCCGTTAGCGGGTCAAAACTTCTTTATACTAAGAGTAATATAAAGAGAAATAATTTAATTTTTTAAAGAGGGGTCAACGAAAATTGACCTCTTTTTTTTTTACTTATCTTTGTGTAAAAGAATAACAATGATAAATTCTGTACGTAATACAGTTTTAGCAGTAATTAATAAAAATAACTACGGGTATATATCTCCTAGCGATTTTAATTTATTTGCTAAACAAGCACAATTAGATTTGTTTGACGAATACTTTGTTAATTACAACCAGCAAATAAACGAGGAAAACGCTAGAGTATCTGGTACAGGATATGCCGACATTAAGAAGGGGTATGAAGAGGTTATAGATTCATTTTCAGTAACTGCTAATCTTGCTCAAAATGCTGCGAATGTTTATACTTTACCTGCGGATTACTATATTATAAATAAAGTTTTGTGTTCAAGCGGAGGTTTGTTTAAAGGAGAAGCGGAGAGAGTGTCTCAAAGTAAAATTACATTATTAAGCAGTTCTTTGTTGACAGCTCCTTCTGTTATATATCCAGCGTATACTTTAGAGAATAACTTAATTACAGTTTTACCGACAAGCTTTAATGGTGCGACAGACATTTCGTCACAATACATTCGGTATCCCTTAGACCCTAAGTGGACCTTTTCTACAATATCAGGAGGAGCCCCTATATTTGACCAAAGCCAAGCTGACTACCAAGACTTTGAGTTACCTATAGATGACGCTAATGACTTGGTATCTAAGATATTACAATACGCTGGTATTTCAATACGAGAAGGCGACGTTTATAAGTTTGGTCAAGTTGAAGAACAAATGCAAAATCAACAACAATAATTATGGCATATATAGATCAAAAAAAATATTACACTAACGACGCTGTAGCGCCAACCGATTTAAATTGGGGCTCATACCAATACGTTAGCTTAACGGATATTGTAAATAATTTTCTGTTAATGTTTGATGGAAATCATTCTTTAGTTAATAACGAAGAAAGATATAAGATATTGTTTCACGCTAAAAGAGGTATTCAAGAATTAAACTATGATGCGTTCAAAGAAATTAAATCCTTACAGCTAACAGTGTATTCAGATTTAAGATTTGTATTACCATCAGATTATGTTAATTGGGTAAGAATATCGCTTTTTAAAAACAACACGATTAGACCACTACTTGAAAACATACAAGTGCAGTCTGCTTTGTCATATGTGCAAACAGCCACGGCATCTTTTACTTACGATGCAGAGGACAATGTAAATAGACAGACCTCAACTTTAGATAGTTCTAGACAAGATGGTTCATTGAATAGCATATACTTAAATCAAGCTAATCTAGATCAAAATAACAATACACCTTATAATGAGGATTTTTATGACACGTTCATAGGAGCTCGCTATGGTCTTAATACAGAGACTGCCAACATGAACCCAACCTTTACTATAGATAAGAAGGCAGGGGTTATTAATTTTGATTCTACCATGGCTAACGAACAATGTATTTTAGAATATATATCCGATGGTATGGAAGGTGGAGATAACTCTCTAATAACGCTTAACAAATTGTTTGAAGAATATATATACGCTTACATTAAGTATTCGGTACTTAATAATAAATTTGGTGTTCAAGAGTATATAATAAATAGAGCTAAAAAAGACAAGACAGCATTACTGCGTAATGCAAAAATACGGTTAAGTAATATTCATCCTGGGCGATTGTTAATGAACATGAGAGGTGAAGACAAGTGGCTAAAATAAAATGGGAAAAACACAAAGAAATTTTGTATTAGGGCGAATGAATAAAAGCCTTGACGAAAGGCTGCTACGCAACGGCGAGTATGTTGATGCCCTAAATGTTAGACTAGGATCGACAGAAGAGTCAGAAGTGGGTTCAGTAGAAAACGCTAAGGGTAATACAAGATTAACTGAATTATATTTTATAGACCCAATAACCTTAACAAACACACCCTTAAGTAGTGACGCTAGAACCATTGGTGTTTTTGAAGATGGTGCTAATGAAACATTATATTGGTTTGTGCATGACCCAAGTTTTTCTTTAGGCGACACGGGTAAGCTTGATATGATTTTATCTTTAAATGTTTTATCAGGACAAATTGTATATCACGTTATTAGTATAGATGATGGTGGTGGGGAAAACACAACATTAAATTTTAACCCACAACACTTAATAACAGGTACTGATAAGGTTAGTGATTTGTTGTTTTTTACTGATTATTTAAATCCACCAAGATTTATAAATGTAAATAATGCATATGGTGAGCCAGTGGCATTTACGCCAGCTCGCTTTAATCCAACAGGAGTGACAGCATTTGTATTTACAGCGGGTACAACACAAATAGGAACTATCACACAAACTGGTTTTCATCGGGGTACGGTTATTGGATGTCCAGTTGCTTTAAATGCAATAGGAGCAGGAGCTGGATCAACAACCACACAGATTAATTTACCAGGCACCGGATGTTATACGTCTTCATTGAGCCTTTTAAATAATCCTGTTGCTACTACTCCCGACACCACTCCGGGTTATGGAATTCAAGGCGTTAATAATGCGAGTCAATTTGCGTTAACAATGTTTATAGTTAGTTCAGGGTCATCAACATCAGCAACGCTAGGGCTAATAATGTCTTCAGGTTCGGGAACACCTGGGTCAGGAATTATAAACGGTAATATTACTGGCAGCGACGGATCCGTAGGAACGTACCAATGTTCCTATTCCACACCATTAATTCAATTTGTAGATGAGGCTGGACAAGGACAGAATCCTGAATCAGTTGGTCCTTTATCTATAACTGGATTAACAATTACCAATAACGTAACTTATACTTTAACACTATAGCATGTCATATATAGATCAATTTAGCGCTGAAAGCATACTGGTTATTAAAAAGCCACCAGTAGCTGCGCCTACCATTGTGACAAGAACCGTAGCTCAAGGAAGCGTTTTCCTTGAAGATCGGTTTGTTTGTTTTGCCTATCGTTATGAGTATCAAAATGGAGAGTTTTCCGCAGTTTCACAATTTAGTACGCCAGCTTTTACTGCAGGTGTGTATCAATTTAGTGAGTCAAGTTTCCTAAATGAGGGAATGTTAAATATAGCTAATGTAGTTGAAATAACATTTGACACAGGAGGGCCTTTAGTTATAGCTGTTCAGCTCTTGTATAAAGACATGAGTGATGGGACAATTAAAGTAATTGAAACGTTAGACAAGGCAGAACAAGGTTTAGGAAATAATAATTTATATACATTTACTTTTGACGACCAAAAAATATTTACAGTTTTACCTGAATATGAAATATTAAGGCTGTATGACAATGTGCCCCTTAAGGCACAGGCTCAAACTTTAATGGGCAATCGGTTGGTATATGGTAATTACTTTGAAGGATATAATTTAAAAGACAGACAAAACAACGCTGTAAACTTTACTTACAACTTAGATTTAAATTTTAGAGAGATAAACCAAACAGGGTTAATAGAAACATTAGGAGATGGATTATATTTATTTGGGCAATCCTCTACAATAACAAATTCAATATTTAATGTTGATTTTAGAGACTTACCCTTAACGATAGGATCAACAATTTCTTGGACAATAAACTTTACGCACTTATCTTTTTATGCTGCTTCAGGGACGGCACCTGATGCTTTAACGCCAGTAACAGAGATTGGTTTCTCTTATACCCTTCTTAGAGACTATACCAACGTTTATGATTTAGCAACTGACCCTCATTTTGTGTCAAGCATTGGAGACGCTACAAATGTTCAATCAATATCAAACTCTTGTAATGGTTTTACTTTTAGTGATGCTTTTAATTGTTCGATACCAGCTCAACTAGGAAACTTTGTAAAAACAGAAAGTGGCGTAACAACAGCACCGCAAGGTTTTACTATCATTACCAATACTAATTCATCTGTAATCGGATTGCAAATACTTGCAATGAAATGGGTGGATGGAACGGATATTACCTATGAGTATTTTCAAGTTCTTAGTGCAGAATCTTTTTTAAGAACAACTAACAATAACTTTAGCCTTCATAGTAATAGAGACTATGAGATAGGTATTATTTATATGGATGATTTTAATAGATCATCTACGGCATTGGTTAGCCCTTTTAACACGACTCATGTGCCGTGCCAAAGATCTGCGTTTACAAACACAATTACGGTTAACATACCTGGCGGTCAGACAGGGGGACCTCCTGCACAAGTGGCTCCATTTTGGGCGAGTCGTTATAAGTTTTGTATTAAATCAAGCAAGTCTACATATGAAACAATTTATGTATCTAATTTTGTAAAAGAAGACAATACAGCACCTGTTTATTTTTTGCTTGAAGGTGAAAATGCTAATAAAGTAGAAGAGGGAGACAGGCTAATTGTAAAGAAAGACACCTCAGGAGCTCTACCGCAATGCACGACCTCTATAGTTTTAGAGAAAACAACACAACTAAAAGGTTTTATTTCTTACACAAATCCGCTTGACCCTACGCAAACGATAGAGGCGGCTCCAGGGACATACATGAAAATGATACCTACAAATTTTGCGGTGTCTACCTTTACAAATCCTATTATTAGTTATGGAAATATAGGGGCAGCAGATGTTTTTAACAACCAGTATCCCAAAGTTTTTTATCCAGTAACCATACCTAATCCTTCGGGCACAGGCGCTAACGCAAATATGGTTTATGATATACCTGAAAACAGTACGGTAAAATTTAGAATTATATCAGCTAGACCTGGGGGGCCTTCTCAGCGAAATTGTCCTTATAAAACATGGACCTATCAGCAAGATGTTATAGCGAGTGCAACCTATGCTAATTTTAAAGATTTTTTTGATGGCGAGGCTTTAGGCGTATTAACTACGGGTGTAATACAAAGAAACTCGACCTTCGATTTAGGGGATTTTTCTGAACAATTATCTTTCGATGACGGAACTAATATAAATTATAACAACACACTTCTAGAAGTTGCAAGACAACCTAGTCGAGATGACTTGTCTCAAAAGGAAGAAGATTTTTTCTTAAGGTTTATAAAGGATACCACAACGGGTGAGATATTTTTAGGTATTACTGGTGGAAGAGAATGTCCATCAAGAGGTGATGCGAGACTTGATGTTGAGATAGAAGTTATAAGGGCTTCGGCATCAGTAGTTTTTGAAACACAGCCTGGCGATGCATTGCCAGATGTTTGGTTTGAAAATGAAAAGTCTTTTGCTATAGATTCTTTTGGGCAACACTTAGGAAGTGATCAGAATCAAATTATAGATTTTGACAATTCAGGTTTAGTAACTGCTCAAGACGCCATTATAAGCACAGGGTTTTCTAATTGTATAGCGTTTGGTGACGGAATAGAAAGTTATAAAATTAGAGATTCTATTTTAGGTAGAACATTAACTTTTGGTAATCGAACAACAACAACCTCAGCTCAAGTATATAAAGAAGCACATCGATTTGCTGACTTAACATACAGTGGAATATTTAATGATGAGAGTAATGTAAATAAATTAAATGAGTTCAACTTAGGGCTAGCAAATTTTAGTCCACTAGAAGATTCGTTTGGCCCTATCAGAAAGCTATACGCTAGACGTACTGACATTCTTACACTACAAGAAGACAGAATATCTTATGTTCCTGTAGGGAAAGATTTGTTAACAGACGCATCTGGTGGTGGAACGCTTATAAGTGTACCTCAAGTTTTAGGTGTCCAAATAGCAAGAGACGAAGAGTATGGTATAAGTAATAATCCAGAGAGTTTTGCTGTTTGGGGATTTGACAAATATTTTGTTGACTCAAAAAGAGGGGCGGTTATTAGAATGAGAGGTGGATCTGGCGGTGTTGAAGAACTTACGGTAATATCAGAAACAGGTATGCGCAGTTGGTTTAGAGACTTTTTTATAAATTCTTTAGGAACTCAAAAGCTAGGAGGTTATGACCCTTATACTAACGAGTTTGTGTTAGCTGGAAATTTACAAAATACTTTTGACTTTAAAGTATGCTTGGCTTGTAATGTATCTGAGAACTTGCTTATAGAGCCAGGTAAAAGAAACATATATTGTGTAGACGTAGGACAAGATATAGGTCAGGTTACTGTAACCTACATAATCCCTAATGCTTCGGATGATGATATTATTACAGAAGTAGGAACACCAGCAGGCAGTTTACAAATAATGGAAACAGAATCTGGACTATCACCTATTGTAACTCAAGACACCAATACTGGTGTTGGATATACGTTTAATGCTTATTATAATGGAGTAAAATATACAAGCGGACTCGTTTTTATAAGTGGAACTATTATAATTCCTAAGAACAGTGTAAGCCAAACTGAGGTAACAATAGAAGCCTCAACATCAGCGCCTATTGCAGATTCTGCCGAGGTTACTGTTAGTTGCCCAGCTCAAAATCTAGTGACTGTTTATAATATAGCTATAACAAATAATGTTGACCTGCTTAAAACCATTCATAATGAATATCGATGGACGGATAATGTATATAGTTCACCTATACAAACAAACTTAGTGACCTTTAATGGAGGCGCTAACCCTGTAATTTCACAGTATGAAACTCTTCAAGGGTCTCTTGGTTCTAGTTCCGTGCCTGATGAAGGTTCTATAGTTAGTATTATAAGCAACAAGTTTCCTACTGACACTTTTAACTTTGATGTTGTGGGTAATAAGTTGCGTTATCTTAGAAGTGCAACTGTATATGCCAATACAGTTACTGACATAAATGCTTTAATTACAGCATCAGCGGAGGCTACACCTATAGTAACAACCGGAGCAGCTAACTTTGCCACCTTTACAATGCCAACGATGACGGCGGCAGATAATAATTTATATTTAATATGGGATTATAGAACTACTACATCAATAACCTTATGTCAAAATCTTACAGACACCGGTGTATTAGCACAGTATAACGCATGTTGTACTTGTGCGCCGCCTGCGCCTACAACTCCTTGTACTCAACCTATTGCATATGGCGGCGCAGTAAATTATCCAGATAGAAAAAACGTCGAACTTGGTAGTGGTACAGGAACTGTTACTATACAGTTTGATGCTTTAAGTGTTCCAGATAGAATGATTGTAAAATTTGATGGGGTTGTTGTTATTGATAGTCAATATCAAGGAAGTTTTGCTAATATTAGTGAATTGCATGCTAAATTATCTGGAATAAATCCTGAAACATTGAACCCTTATATAGAACCAATTTCAGGAAATGCTTATGAGCCTAACGGAACCGCGGTGTTACCTACAACTGCAAATAACGGTTATGTAGTCGATACTAATATTAAGACTTTTACTTTTAATAAAAACACCACGACCTCGTTTTGTCAAATTGAAGTTTATGGTCCTTTACCAGGGACAAGATATCAAATCACGCCCTCATGTCCAACATAAAATAATTATACATGGCAGAATTAGCTTTTTTTATAGACGCATCGACCTTAACTAATGCAACCGCTATATATACTGATAGTGGATTAAATGTTTTGGCGCCAGATGGATATTACTCCGACGGATCGGTGTCAAGACAATTGTTAAATGGCAAACTAGGAGCTTCGGTTGCGTGTGCAGCATGCACGGGGCCTCCAGGCGGATCTACTATTTATAACGTTATACAAAATATAAATAACACTATAATTGGGGATCCATTAGATTATACTTTATCTGGCACAGGTGTCGATGTGAATAATCCGGGGGGGTCTGTAACTCAGTCGGGAACAATAAATACGCCTTATAGTTTTGAAATTTTAGCAACTCCTATTTCTGGCAAACAATTTAGTTCTTCAAGTCCATTTGGGGCAACTAATCCATTTGGCAATATAGGTAACGTAGACAAAACAGTTACCAACACTTTGACCGGGACATTGATAAATATAGGCACAGAGAAATCAACTACATTCTATAGGTTAGACGGATGTGCAGGGTCAGACGGAGAAGCTTCAACCGGAGGATGGATACAGCGTACTGTAGCAAATAAGCCAATATCGGGACAAAGATTTTTGGCAAGTAATGTGGAGCCTGAGCAATATTTTGTTTTTAACGAAGCTACTACCCCTCAAAATAATATACCTACTACAGACCTGTTAGAGGCTCCAGGAGGAAGAGGCTTGATATTAGAAAAACTAGACGGAGAAACAGGATGCCCAACTTCTAACGTAGTTAATACCATGTCAGTTGTACTAACGAAATGTAGCGATGGTACGAGTGATTACTTCTTTAACATTCCATTAGGTATAATATATTTAAATAATACGCGTGTTACAAATAATAATGGTGCTACGCTATACACGATGGGGACAATATTATTTTATCCTTTTCAATTTATTGGAAAAACTGAATTAACAAATGTTAAATATATTAACGCACAAGGCATAGTAGAAGGACAACCGAATTTTACGTCGCCAGTTATTGGGTGCCCTGGTACAACATATTATAGCATAAAAGAATGCAACAATTTTTATGCATTTGAACGCGTAACCACACAAACGATAGATGATCCTATTTTTAGATCTGGAACTGCAACACAAAATCAAAATGGTAGTGGTAGTGTTTACAGGGGTGATGATGGCAGATGTTATGAGTTAACTTTTTTAAACACAAATCCTTCTAATCAGATAAGTAGCACAAGACCAGCGGTTACCTTAACAGATTTTGTTGGGAATGATTGTGCGGCTTGTGGACAACAAGTATAATATTTATTATATTTGATTATAAAATCAAATCTAATGTATTCTATATTTGTCCAGATAGCTAGCTATCGAGATCCTGAATTAGTACCTACCCTGCATAGTTTAATAGATAATGCCAAGAGTCCAGAGCTTCTAACTATATGTGTTGCTCATCAACATAGCCAAGACGACCCATGGGATACTCTAGATGATTTTAAAAATGATTCAAGATTTATAGTCGTGGATATACCACATGCTGAATCTAGGGGCACGTGTTGGGCGCGTAACCAAATTCAACAGCATTATACAAATCAGTATTTCACTCTTCAAATAGACTCGCATCATAGGTTTGCTAAAAACTGGGACGAGACTTGTGTAAATATGTTTAATGATTTACAAGCCAAGGGACACCCCAGACCTCTTATAACGGCTTACCTGCCCTCTTATGTTCCAGAGAATGACCCAGAAGAAAGAACTGACACCGCTTGGGGTATGGCCTTTGATAGGTTCACGCCAAATGGGATGGTCTTTTTTAAGCCATATTATTTAGAAAAAGAAATAACAGAACCGATACCGGCTAGATTTTATTCAGGTCATTTTACTTTTACTATAGGTGATTTTTGTAGAGAGGTACCACATGATCCGAACCTTTATTTTCATGGAGAAGAGATAAGCATATCGGCAAGAGCTTACAGCTGGGGATACGACATGTTTCATCCTAACAAGATAATAGCTTGGCATGAGTATACAAGAGAAGGTAGATCAAAGCATTGGGACGATAATCCTAATTGGTCTAAGCAAGATGAATCTTCACAGTCAAGGGTAAAGAGTTTGTTAAAAATAGACAATCAACAATGTACTCCCTGCGCTCAAAGAGCTTTGAAAGGTTTTGATATGGGGCCTACCAGAACACTGTCAAGTTATGAAGAGTATGCAGGAATTAAATTTAAAGAAAGAAGCGTACAGCAAGCGACATTAGATAATGAATTGCCAGGATATAGAAACGATGAATACCATACGGTATTTAGATATAAAATATCTGTTGATCTGAAAGAAGATGATTATAGTTTTGTAGCTGTAATATATGAAGACCAGCAAGGGGGTCAGATTAACAGGGTAGATTTGTTAGATAAAGAAATAGAAAATTTAGTAAAGCAAAAAGAGATACACAGCGAGTTTATAGGACAGACACCTTACAAATATATTGTATGGCCTTACACCAACGAAAAGGGATGGGGAGAAAGAATAGAAGGGTTGGTTTCATAACTTTTATTCATACTAAATAAAATTGTAAATTTGTAATTATAATTTAGATATGAGTTACTTAAGTTGCACAGCAGTTGTTAGAACAGGATCTACTACACAGAAGATAACACAGTATCAGGGTGCAGATGGTATTGTATATAACGTAGCAAACAGAGAGGTAATAACAGTACCCAACAATTTAACCTTATCGGCAGGCTTGGCGCCTTACATTCAAAGCACTTGGATAAGCGGATCAGGTTCGGTTACAACTACTGGTGTAATATTAGATTCTTTAGGCAATGAAGTGGTAAGGTTTTATCCAGCTGCCATTATAACTCCTGCCGCAAGCTTTTCTTCCCAGCAGTTTTATTTCCCGCCAAACCCAACATCACCTTTTGTTTCGGGAGAGTACACCCTATTAACTTTTGATCTTTTAATTAATGACCCTGCAGGTCGCACTAAAGGCTCTGGACGTATTTGCATAGGAGGAACGCCGATAACGCCTACGCCTACGCCTACGTTTGTACCAACTCTTACTCCTACGGCAACACCAGTGCCTCCTACACCTACACCTACCGCAACACCTATACCATAATTATCGTATATTTGTTTTAATAAACTTTTTTATTTTGGCACAGATACCTTCATCACCGAATCCCATTGCTACACCACAAACACCTACGGGTGAATTGTATACACTAACATACAGCAACAGCGTAAAAGGGTGGCCTTCTTTTTATTCATATAATCCTGACTACATGGTTGGTATGAATAACTACTTTTACTCTTTCTCAGGAGGTAACCTTTACAGACACAACACTAACAATAGTAGAAATAACTTTTACGGACAACAATTTAATTGTAACATAACAACCGTTATTAATGAGGCACCGTTAGACAACAAACTTTTTAAAACTTTAAGCTTAGAGTCTGACTCACCTTGGAGCGCTAGCTTGAATACGGACATGGGCAACCAAGCTTTTATAAACAGCACGTGGTTTGAATTAAAAGAAGGAGCTTATTATGCGGCAATAAAAAACACCTCTCAATCTCCAGCTACACTTAGAGACTTTGACTTTAGATCTGTAAATGGTATCGGGAATACTACAGGCTTTACAATGACTAACCCTCGTGTCTTTTCGTTTACCGTACCTATAGACTCAATCATAAGTATTGGAGACTTCTTATATTACTTGAACGAGTTTAATAACTCCCCTTCATTAGCAGGTGTAATAACATCTAAAAACGCGACATCAATCACAGTAGACAGCACCATCCCAGGCGCTACTAATCCAACAACAAATACCCCTTTAATGATGGCTATTAAAAATTCAATAGCAGAGTCACACGGTATCCTAGGTCACTACGCATTGATGACTTTAGAAAACATTGGTCCTGCTAGAGCAGAGCTCTTTGCTGTAGAGTCACAGTTAATGAAAAGCTATCCGTAAAAATTAGTATCTTTGTTAGAGTATGGAGTTTAATATTCGCAAACTAAATTCTACTGACTACGACAATATATTAGTTGAGTGGTGGAAAGACTGGGGTTGGGATGCCCCAGCAAAAGATTTTTTACCAGATGATGGTGAAGGTGGTTTGATGGTATTAGATGAAGACGTCCCTGTTTGCGCAGGGTTTATATATATAACTAATTCAAAAGTAGCTTGGGTGGACTGGATCATATCAAATAAAAATTATACCAAGAAAAAACACGAAGCTGTTCATCTTTTAGTTGAGTCTCTTACCAATACTTGTAAGAACAACGGAAATAAATACACATATGCTCTTATCAAACACGACGGCCTTATAAAAACATATGAGGATCTAGGATATACAAGGGGAGATACATACACACAAGAAATGATTAAAGCATTTTAATATGGCAATAATATCAGGCACAGCTATAGCAGGCGCAGCGATAACGGCAAGTACAATAGCGTCAGGAGCAGCTTTTGCTGCATCGGCAGCAGGTACGGCTGTTAATTTAGCGCAAGCTTCTAAACAAAAAAAAGCTCAACAAGAAGCAGAAGAAGCTGCATCAGTGGCATTAGAATCAGCGCGAAAAAAACTTGAAGTAAATTATTTAAAAGGTTTGTCTATACAGAAAGAACCTTATGAGCTAGCTAGAGAAGCAGGGCTCTCAGGTTTATCACAAATAGTTCAAGCAGGGCAAGAGGGTGAGCAAAGGGGCGCAGCGGCTACCGCAGGGAAAGCAAACCTTTTTAATCAACAACAACAAGCACAATCAAGAACTGCAATGGGTCAAGAGCTACAAGGATTGCAGCGTGCCGCAGCAGCAGAAGACGCTAGGCTACAAGGCCTTAGGGTTGATTTGGATGTTGCTGAGGTAGAGGGTCAACAAGCGTCTGCACAGCAAGCAGCGCTTAATAGATCGGCTGCTATGGGTAACGTGTTTAAAGGGATAGGACAAATGGGATCTATAGCTGGTCAGCAAATACCAGAATATTTAAATATAAATAAAGCAACGGGAACTGGTGTTACACAAGGTCCTTTTACAGCTCAAAATTTAAATGACGAAAAATTAAATAATGCATTAGCAAATACATTTAGATTAAATGATCCTATTTTTTCTCAAGCATCAGTAAATATACCATCATTTAATACCACCCCTTTGGATCAGCAATATGATTCTGTAACTGGTCGATTAATTAATTAAGCTATGGCAACTAAAATAGGATTTAAGTTACAGGATAAGCCAATAATTCCAGATGCTTCTGCATTATTTGATTTGTCTGATACGCTTCTAGCTCAAGAAGATAAGAGAGAAGAACAAAGACAAACATGGAGAGATGAGCAAGACGCCTTACGTAAATCACAAAGCGAACTTTCTCCTACTGCAAATCAAAATGCTAATCAGTTTTTTGGTAAGTTCAGCCAAGGCATAATGGATGTTTCAACTACCCTACAAAAACAACTAGAAACAGGAAAAATAAAGTCAAGTGATTACTCGGCGCAATGGAGGAACTTAAACCAAACCAACGAGCAGATGATTGCTGCGCAAACCTCATACCAAGAGAGAGCGCAACAAATAGCAGACGATGTAGCAAGCGGCAAGTCTAGTGCTGTTAACACGCATGACCTAAATCATTTTAACAAAGTGTTTCAGCCAGGGGCTATGGAGGTTGAGCCAGATGGAAGGGGCGGTTTAAAGCTTTTTAATAAAGAAACTGGGGATGTGGTTAGTCCCTCATATTTAAGTAATCTTACTAATGGAAACTTACCTAAGTATGACTACAGTACTATTGCTGCCACATTAGCGAAACAATTTGGAGTAAGAGGAATTACAGATGCTGCAGGGAACACTATTAAAGGTGTATATGCAAACATGGATCCTGAAAAATTAGATGAGTTAATGCTAAAAGAAGCAAAATCTTTATTGTCTGGAGCTCAAGCGCCAACCGTATCAATACTAGTAGATGGTTTGGGCTATGGGGTAGTGTATAATGAGTCTGAGTTAAAGCCAGGGTCGGTTTATAGAAAGCCTGATGGCACCTACGCTTTTGCAGATGGAGATAAAGAAAAAGCAGAGCTGTTTATGAGAGACGCTCTTAAAAATGCATTGCCTTTAGAGAAAAAAGATCGTCCAAGTTTAACAGAAAAAGAAAAATCTGATTTAAAATTATCTAACGAAAGAATACAAATACAATGGGCAACTCTTAATCAACGCAAAAAAGAATTTTTAAAAGGAGATTTAGATAAACAAGAAACACTTGATACCCAAATTGAAGTCATTGCATCCTTATACGGAGGTACCCAAGCTGATATAGATGCGGCAGTAGATTATTATCGAGATATTGGTGGTAATACAAATATCCAGAGAGTGGCTAGAAACAACAGTGGTATAGAGGTTACCTTTATTGATGAAAACGGAGATACACAGACTAGACCTATTTCCTTCTTTGTGGCTGACAAAACTTCTGATACCATGGTTCCTAATCCAAATTTTGACTCTAGCAAGCCAGAGTCAGATACAAACAAAAAACTTGTAAAAGGACGACAAAAATCTGAAGCACAGTTTATAAATTCTGCCTCTCAGCTTTTAATTGGGCAAGGAGTAAATGACCGTACCAACGTCAAAAATGAAGATGATACATTAAAATTTAATAGAAATCTAACTAGCACTGATGATATTGTCTCTGAAGTCACCCTCAATAAAGAAGAAGACAAAGAAGCTGATGCTTTTATAGTTGAGATTGATAAATATTTAAATGAAATGTTTTCTACTGATAACTTACAATCTACAGGGTCAACACCTTCGGATAAAGGCATTGATTTAGAAGATGAAGATACAGAAGTTGCAGAACAAATTAATACTATATTTAATGATTTAGATATTGACGCAGAAGCGATTAGCACCTTAAACCCTAGTAATGATGGTCTGATAATTAGAATCCCTGGATATAATGCTGATCCATTGTTGTTAGATGCAGATTTTAATTTTAGAAGCAATGCACGAGAAGAAACAGAAAAATTAAGAAAATACATAAGGACCTTTTTGATATCAAAAAAAGGTAAAGTTCAAACAAAAAACATGGGCTAATGAACGACGAAATATTAAAAAATATTTGGGATCAGTTAAGCTCAGATGGAATGACAAAAAGTTCTTTTGAGGAATGGAAGGTAAACGCTCAAAGCCCAGAGGTACAACAAAATATTCACTCTTACTTAATTGAAAAAAAATACACTGATAGTGATTTATCTACGTGGCTAAACAACACTGGGTTAAAAAAAAAAGACGGAGCCGATATGGATTCAAATTCGGCGGATGGTTCTTTGGTTTCACAAAGACCTGAACCCACTGAGCAAGACTACTTTGAAGGAACCTTTGGGGATATATTAAGAGGCTATGACTCTTTAATACCATTTGGTATAGGTGATTTTGTAGACGACATGGCCCGGAGTGTAGCATCGGGATATTATCAAGGTGTTGCTTCTGAAGATGCCTCTGACTTACTTTTAAGAGGTTCATTATCAACTGAGGAGGATATTGCTAGTTTCATTGAGTCGAATAAAAACAGAGAAACTTACGGCGCATCAAAAGAAATGCAAGAGTATATGAAGATATACGAAGAGAATGACAAATCTTTTATGGGTGTGGTTCTTGGTCTTCTTGAATCAGGGTTGACTGTAGTGCCCGAATTAATTTTAAGCTCTTTAACTTCAATGGCTACCAATACAGACTCTCTTGTTGCAGGAGTATCTGCATTAGGAACAGGAGCTGGAATAGGTGCGGCTACAGGTGCAGGTGCAGGTACCGTTGCTTTACCAGTAATAGGGACTGTTGGAGGTGCGGCAGCGGGAGCAATCACAGGTGCAGCTGCTGCTGTGCCATATGCTTTTGCGGCAGCAGGTACGACCTTGGAAATGGGCGCAACCTTTTCAGAACTGTTAACCGAAGAAGCAGATGGCGAAAAATTAAATGCTGAAAAAATTAGAGAAATATTAAATGATCCTGAGAAGTTTACTAATATCAGAAATAAAGCGGTTGCTAGAGGACTTGCCATAGGAGCAGTCGATGCTTTTACAGGAAGACTTGGAGGTAAGGTGGCAGGAAAAATACTTAGTAAAACTAGGACGATAAAGGGGGCTACCAAAGCGGTTGCAGCAGCAGCAGGAATTGAAGGATTAGGTGGATCTGTCGGTGAGATTGCTGGATCTGTGGCAGCTGATCAAGAATTAGATATATCAGATGTAATCTTAGAGGGTCTAGCAGAAATACCTGGGGGATTTAGAGATGTTATATCCACGCGGTTTAGTTCTCCGTCATATAAAATTAATGGCAAGAAAGCTACAGCGGATCAGATAGATGAACTTATTGAAACGATGAGCTTAGAGCAACTACAAAAAACTAAAATAAAAATAGAAAACGATTACAGCGGAAGGTCATCAAAATTACAGAATAGAATTGTTAAACTTTCAGCGGAAAAACAAATACAAGAAGCGAACCCTGGTCTAAACAAAGAGACTGTTAATACTTTGACAAAACTTCAGGTAGAATTAGATGGGTTAAATAATAATAAAACTGAACCAGCTAAAATAAGAAAAGCCCAAATAAAAAAACAAATGTCTGAGATTGAAAATGCTAAAGTTTCAGATCAAAAAACTCCTGAAAGTGATGCTGTTCGTGATTATAACGCAGAGCGTTTCGATCTTCTTAGTGATGAAGATAAGGTGTTGGCAAATAAAATTGAAGACGAAACCAAGCGCAATAAATTTGTCAATAATAAAACTAGCAAAACAAACGAAGGTATTCGAATAAATGAAACAGAAGCTGCAGAAAAAGCTTTAGCTGATCCAAACTCAGATGAAGCAACTCTTATTGCAGCTACTAGAAAGATGGAAGAGCCCACTGCTCCGTTTAATGCTGGTGCTATATCTGATGTACAAAAAGATTTAAACGTTAATCAAGAAGATAATACTGAAGTTTCAGAGACCGAGGAGGTAACATATACTTTACCAGAAGACCCTAAAGAAGCTAGAAAAGATTTTGAGGTAATCGATAATAGAGAGGGAAAAGCAGGGTATGAAATAGAAGAAGACGGGGAGGGAAAATGGGTGGTTAGAAATAAAAAAACTGGTAAAATAGTTTATTCTAAAACCAAGAAAAACGCAGACGTTCTAGCTACAAGAGATGGCGCAAACCTAAACTGGGATTACGGTGAAGGAGATGTGTTAGAGGTTGTTTCGCAAGAAACCACTGCTGATGCCACGCCAAGTATTGAAGAAAATATAGAGGAAGAAATTAAAACTGAAGAAGTCAATAGCGTGCGTACTAAGATTAGAAAGCTAATAGATAAAGCTACTGCCCCAGATGAAGTTGTCCAAGCAGCAAAAAGATTTTTAAAACTTAAAACTAATTTAATCATTGATCGTAAACTTTTTGTTGATAATGCTAATCTTATAATTAAAGGATTGACTCCTAGTAAAACGGGTCCACAAGGAGAAATTTATGAAACTGAAGCTTTAAATATTGATAAAGCAGATAAGTATACTACGAAAGAAAAAACTTTTCAAGAAGGCGAGCAAAAGAAAATAGATGAAAAAGCTTTTGCAGATTTGACTGGATTAAGTCCAGAGGAGTTTACTCTTGACCAAATGAGAAGAATACTTTATGAATCAAAAGAAAATAATTTATCTCCTGAAGAAAAACTAAAATTAAAACAAACCAAAAAAACAATTATTGCTCAAGGTTTAAAGAATGCTTTTAACAAATATGCATCTGTGGTAGATGCTATGGTCAACAAAGGAGTTGACCCCTTTTCTAAAAACAAAGAAAAAATAACTCTATCTGAAAAAGACAAGAAAATATTAAAAGAGTTTTTGGATATCGACATCTCACTTTTATCTGAGGATACAGCCATCAGAGCTTTAGACTCAATGGTTAATTTTGCAACTAACCAAAGTGTAGGTGGAATGCTAGAGGTGGCAAGTATAGCGAAGGGAAAAAAAGAGGCTAAAAAAATGGAAGGAAAAATAGAAGCAAAACCTCTTAAATACTTATTTGGCGGTAAGAGAATGGGTAATATTTGGAATAAATACATCGCAACTATTCCACTTACTATTGAAAATATGTTTAAGTCACAAGAAACTGCAAGAAATTTTGAAAGAGACAGTGGTTTTTTAGGAATAAGAAATGGTGTGGCTAAAGGAGAAAAGGTTAGTAGAGATATATTTCAAGCTTATTATGATAAATTTATACAACCTAGTAATCTTATAAAATCAATAAGAAGAGGCGCAACAAAAACAATGCCTAATGGAAAAAGATTTACTGATAAAGAAAACGACACGGAGAGAGGGTTGTTTGCTTTTATGAGAAGAACTGTAGATGGAACAGAAATTGAACAAATAGAAGAATTTAAAAGAAGAAAAGGTTTAGTCGAGCAAAGCATTGTTGAGTTAAGAAACGACAATCAATCTGAGAAAGCAGATTTATATCAAAAGTTATATGATAAAATTTTAAAAGACTCTAATACAATTGAGGAAGTTGACAGTAAAACTGATGCTATAAATAAAGAAGCCGTCGAATGGATGACAAATGAGTGGACAAAGGCACGGCCAGAACTAGAGAATGTTTCTTTATCTATATACAATAGAACATTAGGTAAAGACATAAGCTATACACCCGACTCTTTTATTACGCTAGAAAATGTTACCACCGAGCCTGCTTTAGGTGAACCTTTATTCCAGCCAGAAAATGAATATATATATGATGAAGAGTCTGGAGTGTTAAAACCAAAGGATCCTTCTTATAAACTTCCAATGAATCCAGAGGGTACAACTAATAGATATGTAAACCTTGGTTTCGATAGTAATAATTCAAATAATTTAAGAGCAGCTTATGCTGATGTTTTCACCGCGTCTAGCATAAGACAATTACAGGGCTTTATATCTTCACCATCTTTTGAAAAAATTATACCTAACAAAAGTGATAGGGATTTATTAACAGAAAGATTTAAATTTTATGTTGACGCAAAAAGAGGAATACAAAAAGGTCAAGAAAAGTGGTTAAAAAACTTAAATAAATTTGCAGGATTGGGTGTCTCAAGAGTACTTGGGGGGCCAACTCAGTATGTAAAGCAATTAGTTCCTTTTGTTAACACAGCAGTAAACCTTATGGGAAATCCTTCGGCAGTTTATGAAGGTATAAAATTAATAACTACAAATAAAGATGCCGTAAATTGGTTGGATAACAGTGGGGTTGAGATTGCAAATCGTGGTGTGCAATCTGTAACAAATTTAGAGGGAACAGACTCAAAGTTAGAGAGTGATTCAGAAGGAAAGTTAGGTTTAGTGGGAGACGTTATAAACAATGCACAAAATGCATGGCTTAAAGGGTTTCTTGTAAATCCTGATAGGTTTGCGGCTCGATCTTCATTTATGTCTTACTATTTAGATAGTCTAAAAAAACAAGGAATTGATAGCGCTAACATCGATTGGTCAACTCATGAGTCTAATCAAGAAGCTTTAAGTTATGCTACTCAACAAACAGCAAGGCAACAAAACACTTCTGATGTGGACTTACAAGGTAAGCTCTTCTCTGGTAAAGACCCAGTATCACAGGTCGCAAGAAAAGTATTTTTCCCTTTTGCAAACTTTTTATTAAATCAAAAAACAAGAATGTATGCAGATGTTGGGGCTGTTTTTTCAAAGTCTAATACTTCTCAAGATAAAATACAAGCGGGAAAATCATTAACAGGTTTAGTAGCAGAGACAGCTGCATTTAATGCACTAGGCTTATTTATTACTCAATCCTTGGCAGGAATAGCGCGTGAACTACGAGGGACAGAAGAAGATGATGAACAATTAAACAAACAATTTGAAAGCAGAATAAAAGGTAGAGCAGGGCAAACTTTAAATGATATTATTAGTCCCATTCCTTTTTTAAATCCAACCACTACAGAGGGGGTTAATTCTTTAATAAGAACCTTTGATGCCGAAGACCCTTTTCAGTTTTTTGTTAATAACCCTGAAGGATTAATAGATAGATTAGGAGTTTTAGGAATAGGTGTACAAAAAGCAAGAGCAGTACTAGATATTGTTACATTAGGTACAACAGGTAAATACACTGATAGGTTTGGAAATAAAAAAGAAATTGACCCCAAATATAAAGATGATATATTAGCTCAAGCACCTATTTATACTTTTTATTTGCTTGGACTCTTGCCTTTAGAGGCTGGTTCTATTATTGATTACAACATGAGGGCCTATAAAAAAACAAAAGTTAAAAAACAAAACACACCAACTCCAACTGTTAAAGAAAATAAGAAGAAAAAAAGTAAAAAAAGCAAATTAAAACCTAGGTTTAGTAAAAAAGATCCTTCTCGTTTTAGTGGAAAAAAACCAACTCGTTTTAATAATTAATTATGCCTTTTAGAAGTCAAGCGCAACGAGCGTACATGTATAAAAACTTGCCTGATATAGCAGAAAAGTGGGAGAAAGAAACAAACTCTGGTACTTTACCCAAGCGAATAAATCCTAAAAAGAAAGGACCTTCAATAATTTCGCAAAGAAGAAGAAGACGTAAAGTGTTAAAATATAACAATAGATAGCAAGTACATCACTATAAGAGTGATGCAGACAGCGGCTATAAATTCGTAATCTGGTCTATACTTCATCGGTTACTGACTCGCCAACACTACGAAGCTTTTTAGTTAATGAAGTAACTTCTCCCTTAAGAGGTGTATATTCCTTATCCATAAGATGTTCGTAGATTGAGTTCAGTGAAGAGTGAAGATCAGCCATTACAAAATTAATATTCTGTATTCGCTTGTGCTCAACTGGTGGTAATCCATTCATGCCCTCTAAGATATAAATTATTTTGGATAAAAAAAATACCTTACCCCTTAATACTCAGTAACATATTCTTATTATAGTAGTCCAAGAATTGGTCGGAGGTAATCTCATGTAAGTTTTCAAAGATCATGTCATCGTAATGAGAGAGTTGAACCATAAAGTAATAAGGCTTTTCTCCCTTTATTACCCCCGCAAGCTCCATACAATCATTAGGTGAGTTGATGTAGTTTCTGTCAACATACTTTTCAATTTGCATTACAAGAGGAATTGAAGTATATAAATCTTGGCGCATTAACGCAAGAACAAAGTCACTGTCGAAAGTATAAAGAAAACCTTCCGTGCTGCTACAACTATTGACCTCTGTGAACTTCCGCGTCGAATCCATGCTCTTTTAATTCTTTTATTCTGTACTCTTGGAGTTTTGATACTCTTCCTTTTTTAGTTTTAACTTCCACAAATAATATTTTATTATCTGGGTGTAAGGCCAACAGGTCCGGTATACCGTTCTTGTTAGTCTTAATAAGTTTGAGAACATAGTAACCATCTGCTTCTAGCTCTTTAATTTTTTTAGATTGTACTTGTTGCTCGGTCATATGCCATGCATTTTATTGCATATTTATGTGCTTCTTTATCTGAGTATTCTTTAATGCCCTCTGGAATATCAAAAAACATATCAAAGTAGTACTCGTAACTTCCTTTTTTAAAAGGCCACTTGCTAAAATCTATCATAAATTTAGTAAATCTTTTTTGAAGTGATTGAGGGTGTAATCCTTCTTGTTAATAACTGCCTTATAGATCTGGTCCTCTATACCTCCCTCAGAGAAGACCCAGTAGACCTCATTCTTTTTACGTTCCTTTGTCGTCATCCTATCGCGAGACTGCCAATAACTAGTGGCACTGAAGTCAATGTTGTAATACACAAGACAGTCAGCTTGTCGCAGACTTATGCCTTCTCTCCCGCTGACAATTTGAAGGGCTATAGATTTTTTAGTGTTAACAAATTCTTTTAGCTGAGTGGTAAGATTGCCCTGGAAAACCTCTTCAAGTGCCTTGAGCTCCTGTTTAAATTTATAAAATATACCTATCTTCTTGCCCTTAAACTTTTCTTTTATGAACTGAGCCTTGGTGAGGTCTAGTATTTTAGAGGCTCCACTCTCAAACTTTACAGTCCCAGAGTATATCTGATGGAGTTTCATCATCAGCTTTACAGGCGTGTCTGCTAGAATGACCTCATCCTTGCCCTCCACTACCAAATTCTTCTTAAGTTTAGCAGCTACATTGTAAGTCAGTGAGCTCATCTTTACGTGCAGTATGTGCTCATTAGTCTTTACCTGAAAACCTGCCTCCTTCTGGCTATAAGCTAAAAAGTAGGGTTGCATAGCATCCATAATATTTGGCAAACCTTTAGAGTAGTCGCGAATATACATTCCGTTTATAGGTCTTTGGGTTACGTTCACATGCTTTTCGCAGAACCTATAGAAGTTTATGTATCTTCTAAAAGGATTACCAGGGATGGCATATACCTGATGGTACATTTGACTGTATGACTCAGGGGTTGGTGTTCCAGAAAGCAAGATCACAAGAGGGTCGTTCTTCTGAATAATAATCTTCACCTGCTTGGCCCTCTTGCTTGGCTTTGGAAATGCTCCTAAAGAATGAGCCTCGTCCAAGACTACTAGGTCAAAGCTTCCTTCTATCTTATGGAGACTCTCGTAGTTGATTACCTCAAGGGTAAAATTTGGCTTCAGCATCTGGTAGTCATCTTCAATAGAGCTGATGGCCTTTTTCTTAGTTATAAACAGAACTCTCTTAGCGCCCATTTCTTTGGCTATACCTAAGCTCGTAAGTGTCTTGCCTGTCCGGACCTCCATGGCTAAGTAGACGAAACCGTGCTCTGCAATTACATCCGTTCCTTTAGCTATTATTTCCTCCTGGTAATCTCTAAACTTCATAATAGTTTTTTTTGTATTACTCCTTCTACCCTTGGTTTTATTCTTATCCAATTACCAATCATATCTCTGTCGGCTTCAGGCTCTAGACCTTGGCTGTATACACAGTAGGCTACCATCCACTTTTTAAACTTAAATTTTGATACAGCAAATTTTCCTTTTTCATAATCATCGTAGGATGTTACAAAGTCATAGTATAAAGGATTCAAGTGTAATTTTTTATTTACTATTAACAATGAATTGGCTGGGCTAGTACCTGTCAAACCACACCATTCGCAAAAGTCTACGTTAGTCTTCATTATAAGAGATTTCATCTCACCATTAACAGAATCACTTTCTAGTAATCCTGAATTTAAAAAGAGCTGTAAGTTGTTTATCATGTAATTGTCGAACTGACACCAATCATCTTCATCCCATTCATCTCCGAATAAAAACCTTCCAAACTCGTGCATTGGAGTAAAGCTTGGAGTATAGTAAGAGGCTAACTCAAGTTCCCATCGCCTGCGCGTAAAAGAAGCGCCGCTGCCTTTGATTGTATAGTTAGTAGTGAGAGCAACTTTTGGTGATTTACTAAAGGGTATCTTAATAGAATCTTTGTTCTTTTTCTCAACGGTTATTCCCTCAGTGATTACACTAAACAATCTTTCAAAGTCAAAGTATTTTTTTACATCATCAAACACGAGCACTTGTGTGTCCGCTGAAACTAATTGATATGGGAAAGACTTATCAAAGCTAAAAGCCTTACCGTCTATCATTACTAATTTTTTCATCTGCCCTATCGCTTGTAGCCATATGCCCTTACCCGTACCACCGTTTGCAGTATCCGAAATATTCTCATCGTTGAGGATAACAGCAGGACAATATGATATGTCTTTATGAGCATGCATCATGTAACCTATGGTAGACTCAAGTGTCAGGATGCGTTCTTGTTCCTTGTTAGAGATGTTACTTATAAAGGTTTTAAAATTATTATCTTGTAATTCACAAGTCCTGTAGACTCTATTTATAATATGTTCCTTCCAAACGTATCCTTTAAGCTCAAGGTAGTCTATAGCTTCAACCTTGTCTTTTGTGATTTTTACTGCACAATTCTCATAGTAAAGGTAAGAGGTGTTTTTAGTGTCCTCAATAAAAAATATATCTATTGTTCCTAGCAAAGACAAGAAGTCTTCTTTAAACAGTCTTGTCTGATCTGCAAAGAAATTATAAATGGCCATGTCCTCCATTCCATGTAAGTGATTAAGAATAAAATCTTTTATATCTTTCTCTGAGCAGTGGTCAATCAAATTATTAGTAACCTTAACAAACACGTAATGCTTCTGACCTTCTGGACAGAATTTAAAATATCCGTTTGATTCTAAAAACTTTTTAAATATTAAAGGGATAGCTTTAACCACCCCCTTGGAACTCATCGTCCAAAACTTAACTGAGTTATCCTCTTCTGCTTTGGCTAGCACGGAGTCAATAACATCAGGCGCCAAGCTTGACTCCTTAAGGTCTTGACGTATGGCTTTTTTTGATTCTCCTCTTCTTAAACGCCCTTGAATCTGGTTTATCTTTTCCTCGTCCTCATAGAACTTAGTATTAAAATTTTTAGTATTTGAGTAGGCGGATTTTATAGTTGTATTTATTTCAGCAGCGCTGAAGCTAGAACTTTGGTATTGATTTATGACTAATGTAGCTGTGGAAGATGATATTCCAAAGTCATTAAATGCGGCAGCCAGAATAAAAGCATTTGCGTTTCTTTCTCCTTCATTCATGGGGTATTTTTTCTGCCACCATTTCACTAATATTTCAACAATCTTGTTCTCATCAGTAATAGGAATGGTCTTAACGCCATTAGAAGAGTTAACTTCTTTATACTCTAAATCTTCGACAGTCTCCCAAATTTTAGAGTTATTATTAATTTCTATGAGAGGATCGTAAGACTCATAACATACTCTGCTTATATTTTTTGATGTCTTATCAAAATACTTAGACTTAAAATGTTTTTCAAGAGCCACAAAATAACCTACATGATTCTCTGGCATTGGAGGAATGCGAACCAATACCTTTAGTCCTTTTCCCGATGGAGAAATGAATACAGAGTTAACGTACTTGTTTTTAGCAAACTTTGCTTTGTCTGATAATAATTCGTTTTGTTTTAAGTAGCCATCAAAATCCAAACAGATGATACCACTGTGCTTGACTAAAGATGCGTCTGATCTTTGATTAAATTGACCGCTAAAGCAAACACTTGGAAGTTTCTTTTTTAGTTCATTTCGTAGCGCTTTATCATTTTCTTTTCTGATTGATAAAACTAATTCTTTAGAAGCTCCTTCCTTAATTCTTTTTAATATAACATCAACCTCTCTGAAGAATGGAGCCTTCGTTGTGTTGATATCTTTAAAGATTGTGACAATATGTGACATTAAAGTGTTGGTTTTATGTTGGTTTTATTATTGCATAGCCTTGCATTTATAGGCATAGTGTTGAAAATGTTGGTTTTTGTATTCATTCTGTATTTAAAATAATTATTTATAAATATAAATATATATATATCTATATAGAGAATTTTTTTTAACATTTAACATAAAAAAAAGGGGGATGTCATTCCCCCTAGTTTTATGTAAGGGTTGTTAAAAGGGTAAGTCGTTGTCCTCTGGCTCATTCTGAGGCGCAGCTGCTGGCTGTCCTTTTGGTGGAGCATACTCTTTATCCAACATAAGTTTTCCAAGCTTGTGCGCGACTTTATTCTCAGCATCCCAAATGTCAATTGTTATACCTCCATCATCCCACATTGCTGCTTTCACTTTAATTTGATGACCATACTGCTCGCTCTTCTCCACTTTGCCTGGAATTGTTTTTACTGCTTTGCCTAAGTTATCTAATTGTAGATTGCCATAGTACTTTTGTTTTACTGCCATTGTTTAAAATTTTAAATTATAAATTACGTTTCTTATGTCTTCTTTCTTGTCCTTTCCATGATAATACTCATAGATTTGGACGGCTGCCTCTACCTTTTTTTTCCCTTCAAGTAAAGTTTCCTCACTAACAGGGCAGACATAAATTTCGTGGTAGATTTCGCCGGTGTCTCCATATATCTTTTTCGTCTTGTCTATTGCTATAAAAGTCATTGGCATTTTAAATAAAGTAGTATATATAAATGCCTGGGTATCATAGTAATATTTATTCTTTCCTACCCATTTAAACTCATCGTCTGACTTAGCCGTTGTCGTTTTAAGGTCAATGACTATTCCTTGAGATATAACGTCCGCCTTTGCCTTAAAATCGTGTCCGAATATTTTCCCGACAATTGGAACCTCATATTGGGCCCCATTATCAGATATAAGTTCAGCTACCTGTTGCTTGGCTCCCTTATAACCCTTTACGTTTAAAAGTTCATCTCTAAGTTCTTCCATAAGTATAGCCTCATGCTCAAGAATAGCTGAAGGAATATTATTATCCTTTAAATACTTGTCATACTTT
>Ga0209337_1000656_pt1 | contig 27872 bp, 38 predicted proteins | sample LinPmetageLP53_FD_184044 | JGI IMG/M metagenome (GOLD analysis project Ga0209337, IMG submission 184044) | Marine viral communities from the Pacific Ocean - LP-53 (SPAdes) (version 2) | ecosystem: Environmental > Aquatic > Marine > Oceanic | place: Pacific Ocean | collected 2010-02-08 | reverse complement strand
GTAATCTACGTAAAGTTTCTACAGGTAACGCATTGAACTCATCTTCTGATAAAGCATCTACATCTAATGTTCCTTCTCCTCTTTCAGCATTGCCTTGTCCTTTTAACTCAGGTGGCTGTGCTTGAGAGGCTTCTATTTTCTTTTTAACAGTTGCAGTCTTCTTTTTTTCTATAGCCTGTACATTACTTTTTGGTTGTACGGCTTCTTGTGCAACAGGTGCGTTGTTTTTTATAACATAGCCAGTAGCTTTTGTTAAAGCATCTGATGCTTGGTAACCTTGAACAATAAACGCATCGCGGAGTTCTACAACTTCGTTAGCAATTGTTTCATCATAGTCAGCACTGTTCTCATCTAATACAGGATATTGTTCTTGTATAATCTGAGCAGTAGTTTGCAGCTGAACAGCTTCTTGACTTTGTTGTACTGTCTGCCCCATTTGCTGTTGCATTTCAAACATCATTGTTTCTTTTTCTGCTTGCCTAATCTCTTGTCTTAGAGCAGAAGCTTTTTCAGGTTCCATATCCATAATCAATTGTTGATACTCTAACTCTTTAGTATCAAAATCATATTCGGGTGCTTCAGCTTGCATTTGTGCTTGTTGAGCAACTTGCTCGTCTAATTGTTTTTGCAATGCTTTTTGTTTTGCTAAAACTTCATCTAACCTAGATTTAGGAACCATAGGAGATTTTTGTTTCTGCTCTACTTCCTGAACTGGTTCTTCTTGAAGCTCTGCAACATCTGCATCAATATCTGTTTCTGTTGGTTCCTCATTTGTTTCTTCTCCAACAGGCTCTCCTTCCTCTTCTGCAACAACTTCTGTTTCTTCCTCTGAATCTTCTTCTGTTGTTTCTTCAACTTCATTAGTCTCTTCTGAGTCTTCATCTGTCTCCTCTGTTTCGTCTTCAATTGGATTTCCTTCTCCATCTAAACCAAAGCTTAAATCTTCTGTAAATGGTGACGCTTCTTCTTCTGTCATGCTGTCTGCACCTGGCACACCTTCATAAGTAATATCAAATCCTTCTTCTGCTGATTGCACTTTTGCCTTTGCCATATCTAACTCCTATAGTTATTTATTAGTTAATACTGTCGCAGCCATTTTGGCTGCTGCTTGAGTATCCGATTGGTTTCTTCTCATCTGATTAGTATCAGAAGATAAAGCCCTTCTTAACTCGAGTTCTTCACGTTTTATCTGCAGTTGCGCTTGTAACTTAGCAACTTGTATTTGTGGGTCTATTTCCATAAGGTCTTGAGCTTTCGCCATATTTAGTTGTGCTTCTGCTTGTGTTTTACCTACATCGGCTTCTAGTTGTGCTAATTGTAACTCAATTTGTTTAAGTTGTACTTCTGCTTGGAATTGCATCATTTGCGCCTCTTCTTCTGTTGGTGGTTCTTGACCAGTCATTACTCTTATCCTTCGAGCTAATTCATTCTTTCTTTGTAAGTTAGAATACTCAATAATAACATCATCTGGAATCGGCACACCCATTTGTTTTAATTCAAGTGCTTGTGCAAACTGTATGTCATCGAAGTTATCTCTTGCTGGTGCTGTACCTACAATCACATCGTATTCTCCAAGTGTAAGGTCATTTATTACAATACCTTCTGGAGTCATTTCATTTATAACCATAGGTTCACGAGGTTTCATTGGGTCTTCTTCATTAGTTACTTGTATAACTCTTTCTTCTGTATAAAACCTTTGTATTAGACCTAACATATTTTCAGCTAAATACTGTCTAGTCTTAGTCAAGTTGTCTAGAGGTACTTGTATCATTAAAGCACCACGTTCTTGTTTAGCTCTTATAGCAACCCCTGAAACTTCAGGATTATCAGAACCCAACATAGAATCACTAATACCACTTATCTCTTTGACATTTAATGCAGCTTTCTGCGCAATACGATCTAGACCAGTAGGAATAGTGTTGTGTGGTATTTTAGAAGGTGGATTAGAACCTCTATTGTATTCTAAAACTAAACCAGTCTCTGCTCCGTGTTCTTCTAAATCATCTGCGGTCATTCCTACTAATGATCCTGACTCTACCATCCAACCACTGTTAGCAGTTGTATTTACAATGTGTAATTCTTGTGAAGATATCTTGTTTAATTGTTCTTGAGGAGATAAAAGATTTCTTACCATACCAAATGGTCTGCCTCTTCTCCAATATGGAAAATAAGGAACAATTGTAAAATCAGAATAAGGTGACCAATCATCATGAAGAACTACTTTGTCAGCAGTAACAGTCCATCTAACTTTTTTAATTAATTTTTCTATAATTCCTAAATCAAATTGTTTAGCAAATTTATTTGTTTTAGCTTTAGACCATTCCATTGGTACTTCTCTCATATCACCCGTTTGTCCATCTACATAGAACTCACACATCATAAGTTTACGATGTTGCCTTTCTAAAACTCTTATAGCTCTAACAGCACCAACTTCTTCGGGCTCGGATGTAGCGTCTTCTCTATACTCAAGCCCGTTGTTAACCTCCCCATATCTATTCTCTTCATACTCAACAGAATCTAGACCAAAGCTAGAACCATTTTCAGCAATAACTCTTAGTTTGTCTGCTTTCTTTTGCCCATATATTTCTTCTATCTCGTCTGTTGTCATCCACCTAGTTTCAAAAACTTCATCCCAAGTAGCGGGGTCCCATTCTTTTGCATCGGGGTCGATTAAAATGTCTAAAGGGTCTTTAGCTTTAATTCTTATTTCACCTTCTATATGATCTGAAAAATCCATTCTTATATCGAAGTAACCACGATCTTGTATTAGTCCGTCTGTAAATACTTGGCTTTCCACCCAATCTAATTTGTTGTTATCACCAATTTGTTTAAATAATTTATTTAAAACAACTGCTGTTTCTTCATCCCCATTTCTTCTAGGTTTAAAGTTGATGTCCATTCTTCTTGTAGACTGCTCTCCTATAACTGTGTTTACAGTTGGTAAGATAGTGTTAATTGTAAGTGCAGGTCTGCCTTCTTCATCTAAAGCAGCGATGTCCATTTGATCCCATTGATCACCTCTATAAAAAGAGTCACATTTCTGTGCCATATCAATATATTCTAAATGCCCATTATCTCTAGCCCTTTTATAACGGTCCCATTGATTTCGGCAAACACGATGTTCGGCTTCACCAGTTAAATTTTTTGTTTTCTTTTTATATCTTGCGTCTGGCATTATGCCCTCATTGCTGTTTTATCTTTACTAGTATTTGTAAGATGTCGAAGTCTATCTCTCCACGAAGGAATATGTTCAACTGGTTCACTATATGTAGCAAACTCAGCCATCATTAAACCCACCCATGCTAAAGCATCAACTTGGTCATCATGTACCCCATTTGGAAAACGCAAAAGTTCAGCGACTAGCGGACCAGTCCAAACTTCGTCTTTAGGAATTCGAACCATCCCTTGTTGCATTCTACCTTGTATAGCTCTAGCCCTCGCTTCTTTATCACGCCTTCCCGGTTTCAAATCTTTGAAATACGCTTCATATAGTTTACGCTCTCTTACCCTTTTTTCCAAGAAGGGACCGAGCGCCATCTCTATGTGACCTTTCTCAATACCAATTATGGCTGGTCTCCACTGTTCATACAAGTCTAAAATTCTTTCCACAATTTCAAAGCCATCAAACTTGCCGCGTACACAATCAACTATGTACAAATTATCGTACTCATCTACACCAACTACTAGCCCAACTGAATAGTCATTTCTGTCCCTTTGTCCAATAGCCAAGTCCCATGCACAATAAAATTTCATCCTGCCAAAATCTATATCCGCTGGGTCATAGTACCTGATCATACTTCTTGTAAAGTAATCACCTTCATCTGACACTGGATTCTGTTGATATAGCGCTGACCAATCTCGAGGGCCGACGGCTCTCTGAATTTTTTCTAATGATGGTAAGTTATAACGATCTTCGTGTAGAGCTTCTCCCATCTTTCTGTACTCTTCATCCGCTTCTGCTATTGCTGGATATTTAACCACTTCCCATTCATCACCACCATCCGCGGCCCCGCGAAGTAAACGTCCAGCTAAATCGTCATCGTGCCATCTTGTTAAAATTACAAGTATCCCTCCCCCAGGAGCAAGACGTGTATACGCTGTTGATGTATACCAATCCCAAACATTATCTCTATTAAAATCTGATTCTGCATCTTCCCTGTTTTTTACAGGGTCATCGATTACAAGTACGTGGGCCCCTTTACCTGTAATACCACCACCAACACCAGCTGCTACATAACCACCACCTTTGGTAGTCAACCATGCTTCAACTGATTGTGAAGTTGGGTCTAATTTTGCTTCGGTAAATACATTCTTATATAATGGCTCCCGCAGTAAATGACGGACCTTTCTACTGAAAGACATCGCTAACGATCCAGAGTACGAGCAACTTATAAATTCATGTTTTGGATTTCTGCCTAAGTGCCATGCTGGATAAGCAATACTCGCTAGTGTTGATTTTCCATGTCGTGGCGGCATGAACAACATTAACCTAGGAGATTTTCGATCTACTACATCTTGACTAAACTTTTCGAGGCGCTGGCAAATGTCTTTGTGCACCCAACCAGCAGCATAGTCTGGATTAAATCTTTCTACAAACGGCAGGAGTCTTTTTCGTGAAAGCACCCTTCTGGCTAATTCTTTTTGTGCCTTTAATGATGCGACTTCTTCCTTTGGAGCTTCTTCTTGTGGAACTTGATCAGGGTTCGGGGCAATTCGCTCAGCGTCATCGGCTCGGCAATATACACATAGACCATGTTCCTGAGAGAACAAAGTTTGGGGTTGTAATTTTTTACAACGAGGACATTCGACTTTAGGTATTGTGCTCATTAATTAAATCCTTCAGATAATTTATTGCTTTCCTTAGCTGGATATTTTTCAGGTCTAAAAAGAAGCGTCGCTGATTCATCTTTTTGTTTTCTTTTAGTTCTTCCCATTGGACGATACCTATAGGTTTCTGAAGTTTTAATTCCTTGATATCCGTATCCTTCTAAAAATTCTCTTTGTACAGGAGTAACACGTGACATATATTTACCAACATCTAGTAATTCATCAAGTTGATTAGTTTTTCTTATGTCTCCTGCTTCCTTTGCAATTTTTATTTCTTTACGCAATGCCTCTTTCATAAACGTTGAGGGTTTATTAGAGTTGTATATTTTTGTAGCTGAAGAAATATCTAGGTTATATAGACTGCTACCATTCATAGCATATTGATCTGCTAATTTTTTTGGACCAGTGTAAAGAGCTGCTTGAAAAGGGCTATAATCTGAAGCAATCTCCATTACTTTATCTGACAGGCCCAGTTTTTGAGGTATTGTATTAGTTACTTTTTCGCCTTCTATAGAACGGTCATAAGTAGTTTTTAATGTTCCTACGTTTGATTCTCCACCATGATATGTTGTTTTAGGTGTAGTCATTCTAGTAAACCTATCCACCACTTGATCAGAATACATTTTAGTTTTACCTATTGCGTTGGCTGCTATTTTTCCCATACCTAAACCAAAAAATTCTGCAGCGGGTGAAACTTGTTTTAATCCTTGTGGTCCATAATCAGATTCTACAGACTGCCCACTATATGGCTGACTTAAAACATATTGATCTTGAGCTGAAAGTCCTCTTGGTGGTAAACCTAACTTTGCAGATATTTCTACTTCGTTATCTGTTATTGGTCCACGGTCAATTTCATTTTGCAAATTTTGCACCGCTTGAGCGTAAGGACTTAGTGTGCCTATACTCACTTACTAGGCTCCAAATATTTAATGTCATCACCTGCAAGTTTTAAAAGTTCTTCATCAGTGAGGTGTTCCATACGTTCTACTCGATCACCATTAATAATATTTATCTGTGTTGCATTCTCAGGTTGGAACAACCCATGTAATTTACAGAGCGCATCTACTACATTCTTTTCTTCTGTAGCGTTTGCTGATTTTCTATGCGCTTCAAGATACATACTTGTTGCTGTAGTCCTGTCAAAGTTAAATTCTTTTCTGCTTTCTTCTCGTAAGTAGTTAACAGCTTGCATAATTTTTGGTTTTTTAAAGATGTCATAAACGGTATCCGCATCTTGATAACCTGCAGCTCTCCCTGCAGCAGCTTTTGTCATACCTCGAAGGTACATTAAAATTAAGCGTTCTTCTTGTACACTTAACTCGTTTAGTTTAACCCCCATGTAAGGGTAATGAGACTGTAATTCAGCCCTTTCACTATCTGCCATATTTGCATCTTATCAAAAAATTTCGTTAGTCGTCACTATATTCTTGACCCACCAAAAAAATGAGTCTTCTGGTAAGTTGTGTTTCATTATATTTACCCTATGACATACAAGCTGAATATTGTCTGGTAAGTAATGTAAGTGTGGATTTATTCTGTCTATTGATACATTAAAATCGTGCACACCTGTACCGTCTTTAACATGTGTCATATGTATACCACTAATTGCACAGCGTCCATTTTGTCTGTGCCATATAGTGGCTAAATCTCCAGGGTCGATGGCCCATTCCATTTCTGGATTTTTCTTGTTCCTTGCATATTTCAATTGAGTACATAAATGGGAAAGGTAAGATTCTGCGGAAGCACTCCTATTCTTGTTTTGTTCCGTTGTTCGGCATTTCCTGCAAATCGAACGTTTCCATTTTCTATTAAGGACTTCGAACTCGGCAATGGGTAATTGTTTTTTGCAGTTAGCACATTTTTTTGTACTCACGCAGCAAACTTTAGCATAGAAATTTTTTTAAATAAATTTTTTATAAAAAACATGAAACATATCGCTCACCCATAGGTTCCCTTGTGCGTGCCTTGAGTAACCTCCACCCGTTTTTCCTTCTATCCGATGTCTAATCTCATTCACGTCGTTGGAACCTTGTTTCGATTTTCAAAACTAACTTACTCGCTAGCGCTCATAAGGTATTGGTTGGGGTATGAGTATGATTAATTTCCTCGGTCTTACTTACTTATATTAATAGAGGATGGAGATAGATATTATGTCTATAAAATTGTTAGTTAAAGAAGTCATTGGCTCATACGCTGATGCAAATGGTGATATCAAAGAATTATCTACTATCATAGGTGAGGCTTGGGTACATAAAAATAAGCTAAGCTCTGAGCAACTCGCTCTATTAAAAGGAGTAAGCTTCGACATTCGTCTAAAGAAGAACGCCCAGCAAGAACTAGTCACAGAACTAGACTATTTGGGTAATGAGAAAATGGTCATGAGACCTGTTCCCATAAAAGCCTTCCCTGCAGAAGTTACTAAGCCACAAGCTAATGTCACACCTTCCTCGGCATTACTTAAAGCAAAGAAAGCTCCTGCTCTTACACCAACTGAAGAGGTAATTGCGTAATGAAACTTAATATTGCTAAATTTGCAGCTAAAGTTGCTGTTCACAGTGTCGCTACTACTATCATCATTGGTAAAGCAGTAGCCCACGCTAGTTCTTCATTCGCTACAGAAGTAACGAAAGAGGTTGTCGCACGTCAAGAAAGAGAAGAGGAAATGGAAGAGATTCTAAATCCTACTACTCCTCAGCCTAATCCCCCATCTATGAGAGATTTCGTTAATAAAGGAGATGTAGAATGTTAGAGTTTTTAGCTAGTATCTTCCTGTTCTTTCTTAATCTGTACATAGTAGGCTTTTTAGTCGCTTGTGTATGGGTATGGTACAAACTGTTCCGCGAAGAAAGTTAATGTACCCGTTGTTGTTAAACTAACTCCCCTTTCCTCCGCCTTGAGTGTGATTATGAGCCACATTCAAGGCTTTTTTTGTGAACGCCAGACATGTTGGGCCGCCGGTGTGCGTTCTATACTGCCGGTGTGCGTGTTTACTACTATCATCAGCTTGCTGATGTGGACCGTACGGATGTACTTGGACCTTTTTCTCTAAAAAAAGGATCACGTCCAAGAGACCCCTGTGTACCGGTGTGTACCGGCTACTGCCACGCACGTGGTACACTAATATATCCTTATTCTATAAGGCTTTCATCGAATGTGTACCATGTGTACCATGTGTACCGCTTAAATTCGCAGTATTTATATGGACCATCGTTCATAGTTAATTGTTATTTATTGTGTTAACTTTAAAAAATAATGGTACCAGTGGTACACATAGACCATGGACCATCGATAAAGGTAATAGAATCAAGGACTTACGTGTGTACCACTACCTCTAAATTCACGTGGTACACAAAACTAGTACATCCGTACATAAACCTAACATAATCAAACACTTAAGTGTGTACCACTGTGTACCACCAACGCACGCTATACACGTCCAAACCACCTGGCAGTGGTTTGGTATTTGTTGAGTTTGTGGGTTTATTACCCAATATCATATGTAAATTAACAAAAATAGGAGTAAAACAATGATGAATACAATAAAAACTTTCCTTAAACGTAAGTATATTCAGATATGGCATCACGCAATACTTGATGATAACTACGGTTACGCAGAACACAACATCCACGGCACATGTAAATGCTGGGGTGGTGACTTCGAATGCGGTGTATCCAATGAAGAACGACAAAGCTGCCGCGACATGGTAACAAAGTATCGCGTTGTCGAGGCTTTGTACAACAACGCAGTTGACAAAGAATTCAATGACTTTGTTGACGTTATGGAAGATAGGCGCTTTGAAGAGCACCTAAGGAGTTTGAGCTCATGACTTTATTATTAGGCGTTATTATAGGTTTAATACTAGGCTTCTTTGGGGCATTACATTTAAGCATTCAAGAGTTTGAAGAGATGACCGAAGAAGAACTAATAGATATGCATAAAGTATTGAAAGAGATACAGGATGAAGTTGATGATAAAGCTCATGCAGAGAAAAGCATATGTGAAAGCCTTCTTGAGTTACAGCGTTACCGCAAACATGAAGAAGTAGCTAAAACATATAGAGGAGATGGACAATGAACATTGACCTACAACAAGAGACGTGGCGTTTAGTAGACGTACATTGTAGTGGAGAGCATCCTTATGAAACAAACCCACGGTTTGATGATTGGACTGTAGAAGAACAGTTTATAATGATGTGTGACTTTGTAGCTTTTATATCTAAATATAACAGAGCAATACATAACATTACACCTTTACATAACATTAAGGTGGACTTATGACATTTGACTTTAACACAATGGCTGTAAAACATGGGTTGGTGCTCAGCGACACCGACAAGAAAAAGCTCAACCATGCACGAGCTCAACGTAGAGTTTACGACTATCAACGTCGTAAGCACAAAGATAGAATTAAATATCCAAATGCATGGTAACTTTGGTACTACAGGTGTAGCTGGGTCTTCTAGGGACTTATAAACAAGAGGGGTTCGAGTCCCCTTACCATTTCTTAATTAGCCCAATCAGATTCCCATATCTGGTTGGGCTTTTTTTATGTAATTAACCCTACGATGCTTATTTATTGAACTTTATAAGTTAGTTGGGGTTCCTTTCAGCACCCATCACAAAACTACTAACTATGTAGAGCTCCATTCATCAAGCCACCTTTGCGGTGGCTTGGTGTTTGTTGAGTTGGTGAGAATTATCTCAATATAACTATATACAAGGAGTATATTATGGCTAATAAAAAAGCAAAAAACGTGGATCATTTCGATCCTACTGAACTAGAAACTGTAGAATTAGTAGTTTCTAACACTACACCACAAGACGCGTTCAGAGATGACACGCTTGCAGACCCAGAAGGTGTTGAGAAAAGATTACCTTCTAATAGAGGTTCTCTTTACCCCGCGTATCTTATGACTGATTACAGAATAAACGACAAAGATGAGTTAGAACCTCAACCATCGGCCATCGGTAGAATCATGGACCAGTTCGATGCTAAACATAACACGTCGGTACCTGACAATGTATCTAAAGCGTTCGCTGAAGATTTACAAAAAGTTATTGCTGGCACTGAAGTTAGACTCTCAGTTGACGGACCAACAACAGGCATCCAAATGATGCGTGAGACCACTACAACGTGGGCAGAGTTCGTTAGTTGTATACACGACTACATTAACTCATCAGCCGCTGTGTCAAAAGCAGACGACATGCCTGATTGGTTGCTAGAACGTGAGCAAAAGATGGTCGATCTAGGTTACAAAGCTAGACTCTTACGTGATTCATGTTCAGCATGTTTCGATCGTTTCGGTCTTCCTGGTGTCTACAATCTTAATCGTGACTACGTTGCACAAGCAGTAGAAAACAGACTAACAAGATTGGCAGCATGGAATACAAAGAAACATAAAGTTTCTACTGCTGCTAAATCAATGACCATTGGTGCTGCAATATCGCAAGAAGTGGCTGTTAGCAACTGCTAAGAACTCCCCCGGAGCAAAAGAAGAAGAAAATTTCGCTTATTTATATCTTCTTCTATGAGCAAATAAGCTAGAAATTGCCCAGTAAGTACACCCATTCTTGCTGGGCTTTTTTTATGTAAACCAGTTTAGACCCTGCGATGAGTTATAAAGTACAGACATCTAGCAATGGTCTCCCAAGCTGTGTATGGTTCAGACGGCGTAATCCTGGTAAATGTGTGTGATGCGTAATCATTGCTAGCCCGAGATAGCGGGCATATGTGCGTTAATTTACTACTGAGCCTACCTTTATTAATTATGGAGAAAACAATGGGATTAGATCAATATGGTGGTTGGTTAGAAACACCAAGTAAAGAAGAAGAACTACATGCAAAACTAATAAACAGTGAAGAAGAGTTTGTTGAATGTAAATTTGACTGGCGTAAACACGCAAAACTTCAAGAGTTTATGGAAAACTTGTGGTTTAACAAATATGAAAACACTGGAGAATTTAATTGTGTAAACATGTCACTTGATAGAGAAGATATATTAGCTTTACAGACTGCTGTTAAAGGTAAAGAGTTACCAGAATCAGGTGGCGGTCTATTCTTTGGTGATGAATTTCAAAATCAATCTGCAGAAGAATACAAAGAATATGATTTAGAATTCTGTGCTAAAGCACTTAAATGGCTAGACGAAGGTAAAACACCTTACTATAGTTGTTGGTGGTAAAAAAGAGCAACCAGGGGTTTTTTAAAATTGATCACAAGGCTCGATCAATTTATTTTATTTACCCTCATTGAGAGCTTGGTCCACTCAAGACGTTGTAAAACGGACCACAATTTTTAAAGTCAGCCATTGAGTGCGAGAAGGTTATCTCAAGAAGTGACTATAAACTACTAGACCTTCAGCGTGTAGCTAGGTGTTCGACTGCAGAAACGTAAGGATAAAATTGCGAACTCTTTACCCTAGCTGCACACTAGTTTCCGTAGTGTGTAATAGACACGACCGTCGTCCCGGTGCACTAATTTGATATAAACAGCGGGGTTCAACTTAACCTGATACTGTCAATACTGCACACTACAACCCTGCGTCATATAGTGTCGCACATGTATGCTAACATCCCTGCGATGTTATTTTAGTGTTAATAAATAGCCAATAAACTAGGAGTAAATTATGGCAAATGAAATGAATATCCCCCCGATTAGACCCAAAGACCTAATCCCAGAAATTATAGATAATACCCGTGCAGGTATCTCTACATTTATATGGGGCCCCCCAGGTGTAGGTAAATCACAAATTGTTAAAGCTGTTGCACAACAACTTAACAGATCACTTATGGACTTCCGTAGTAACTTATTCGATCCTGTCGACGTGCGTGGTATACCATTCCATGACTCAGTAGAAGGTACACACATGACTTACTGGGCTCCACCAAGTATATTCCCTTATGATCACAGAGACTCACCCGAAGGTATCTTCTTTCTAGACGAGCTTACTACTGCACCACAAGCTACACAAAATGCTTTCTTGCAACTTGTGCTTGACGGTAAAGTAGGTGATTACACATTACCTAAAGGCTGGGTGTGTATCGGTGCAGGCAACAGATTATCTGACATGGCAGCTGTATATGACATGCCAGCCCCCATGAAAAACAGATTCTTGCAATATCATCTAGATGTTAATTTAGATGACTGGTGTGAGTGGGCTGCACAAAACAATATAACTGACCTTATTACGTCTTTTATACGTTTTAGACCTAACTTGTTATTTAACTTTGACAGTGCTGATACAGCGTTTCCTACACCAAGAAGTTGGGAAATACTTAACAAAAAGCTACAGTTTAATGACAACACAGAAAGTGATCGTTTCTTTCATGGTGTAGCATCACTTATTGGTCAAGGCCCTGCAAGTGAGTTTGTTACATTCAAGCTTAACAGAGACAAGATGCCTGACATTGATCAATTACTTAGACAACCAAACGCAGCAAAAGTTCCTAAAGACGAGCCTGCAATCATGTATGCAATAGCAGGTGCTATCGCAGCAAGATCATCATCTGATAACTTTGACAAAGTTTGTCAGTATGCAAATCGTATGGAACCTGAGTTTCAAGTAGTGCTTATGCGTGACGCACTTTCCCGTAACCCTAAATTAGCTACGACAGCCGCATATCAGTCGTGGTTAGCCAAAAATGCAACGGAGATAATATAATGGCAACAGTAAGAATGAGCGAAAAACTTGTAGAAGCAGCCGTCGACGAAGCTGAACGACAGTTTGAAAACGTTAATAAGAAAAAAGAAATACCTCTTGATCTTGGTGACTTAATTTATACAAATTATGTTCAACCAGTTCTTGAGGCGGCAAAACTTTTACGAACTACATATCCGCATGTTAAGAATTTTATGCGTTTTGAAGACCAAACAACTTTGTCAGTTGGTTTTATAGTTCCCAATACAGATGTTAATGATAAACGTGATGTTAATTACACATCTGACATGGAGTTAAATATGTCTGCTGCACGTGAAGTTCCAGGTTCAGGTGCACGTCATTACAATACAACTGCATTCTATATACCTTTTGATTGTGAAGAAGCTGTACAAATAAGGGAAGTAACTAATTTTAACGAAGATTGTAGTATTAGACGTCGTGAATACAGAGATAAAGTAAGAGATACTTTAAATAATTTTACAACTGTAAACCAAGCTCTTAAAGCATGGCCAGCACTAGAAAAATTAATTACTGATCCTTGGGTTTTGCAACGTGTTAACGAAAAAGTACAACGTAAGAAAAAACAAGCAGAACAACGCGCTGAAATCGAGCTTAACGAAACTGATCTTAACTCAGTAATTTTGACTAACGCACTAATTGGAGATAACTAATGTCTGCTTATTATTATAATATTGAAGATTTAGCAAAAAATACCAAACCTGATTTTGCTAAAGACTATCCACTTCTAGTTAAATATAAAGATTATCATAATTTACCTAGACAAGAAGCTGACGGTTCTGGTGGTTTTAGCAATGGACCAATATATCGAGAATGGCATGAACAAAAAGAACTTGCAGATAAAAAAGACTCTGATTGGATGTATGAATATATTCATAATCATTTTATAGAAGAACTTAAATCTACAAGAAAAAACAAACAACATCTTATAGATTTGTTTCATTACTTTTTTATTAATGATTGGGAATTCCATAAATACATGTGGAAACCTTTTTCAACACAAAATCTTGTAGATGTAAGAACTATAATCCATGATTATTTTGCTGCTGATAATTTTAATACTATTGTTAAATCAAAAGCAAACAAAGTTAACCATAACAAATACTTTTATCCTACTGTACCAAAAACAGCACATCAATGTTCAATACATTTATTAGGTTCTTTTGACAATATTAAAGAACTTAATGAACATATGAATGATGACTTTTTGTTAAGTTTAAAAGATATGCAAAGAGATGATTTAGACTTTAGAAATGTATGGGAGTCTTTACGAACTTTAGCTTATTTTTATCACGAAAATAACAAGTATGGTGCTATTTGGCATAACGTAGTTCCAAACGCTATTGATGTTAGAGTCAACAATAAATCTATAGGAATTGTTACTAGAGATCAATTCTGTCCTCAAGACGCTCAATGGGAAACAAGTAAGTACCATAAAGTAGCTTATCTAGATCAAAAATTAAAAGGCAACATTTAATGTTAGGTATTAAAAAACGAACTTGGGCGCCTGATAGCTCGGAGGTAAAAGCTATGAAAACTGATTACATATTTCAATTTGATTCTACTGACCACGGTACTGTTGACTGGCAATTTCATAAGAAAGTTGCCGATAAAATGCACCATGCTGTGTGGATGGTAAAAAAATCAGATTTAGTTTTACTTACAAAACTACCAGCTGCAGACGCAAAGTTTGTGCATCAAGAATTATTTGAAAGTTTTGATTCTGTAAATCAATCAGTTAGAGATCATAACAACAAAAAAGCACGTGAAAGACGTGCAAGGAGTAAAAAATGAGTGATGACGACGATAATATAATTAACTTAGATGATCATAGACCTAAAGCAGGTTTTTCATTTAATGAGTTCTGGGATTATATAATGCAAGAACAACCAGAAAAGCTTCCCGACAGGTTTAAAGAAATGGATGCAAAACAAGCATATAGAGAGCTTGTTCCAGGTAGTCCATATTTTATAACTGTTTTATGGGGCAGTGATCCTAAAGGTCATAATCAAAGACCTATTACATATGTATTCTTTACTGAAGACGAGCGTAATGCATTCATTCAAGGTATGAATGCTATGGATGGTTGGGAAACTTACGATGCTCATCTTCATGATGAGCCTAAAACCTTCGATGTAACTGAGTTTAGTAATTGGGAAGATTAAAATGAATGAACAGACAAAAAATATACTAGATATGGCTATTTATATGTCAAAACTTCAATCCGATAGTTTTAACGCTGGGGTTGAGTACCAAAAACAAAAACAACAAAAGGAACAAAACAATGAGTAATTCATTTACAAAAGCTAGGTCTAGGCTTCTATTAGACAATCCTTTCTTCGGTACGTTAGCATTAAAACTTTTACCTAAAGAAGATGCAACACAACCAACTGGTTACACTGACGGTAAAGTACTTGGTTACAATCCTACATGGTTTGACAAACTTAGTTCACAACAACAAGTAGGTTTTATTACACACGAGATAATGCATATTGTTTACATGCATATATTCCGTAGAGAACAACGTCATGCTAAAAAGTGGAATGTTGCTGCAGATTACGTAATTAACTATAACTTAGTACACGATTGCCACGTAGTATTGCCTGACGGTGCGTTGATTGACGAACAGTACAAAGGAATGACTACTGAGCACGTATACAACTTGTTACCAGAACCAGAAGATGACGACGGTAATTCAATACCATGGGATGATTTACCTGACGACTTCGGTGGTTCAGGTGCAGTGCGAGACGGTGTACCAAACAATGGATCGTCGACCAAGGAACAACAAAAATGGACCATTGATATCAATCAAGCTTATGAAGCAGCTAAAATGGCTGGTAAGCTACCTGGTGGTGTATCTAAACTTATTAACGAGATAATTAAACCTAAAGTCAACTGGAAAGCTGTGCTTACAAAGTTTCTTACAAGCACTGCTAAAAACGATTATTCATGGGTTAAACCAAACAGACGTTTCCTAGCTCAAGACATGTATTTACCTAGTCTTTACAGCGAACGTTTGGAAACTATTGTTGTTGCAGTAGATACTTCTGGTTCCATTACTGACGAAGAGTTGCAAATATTTGCTTCAGAAACTAGTGCAATACTAGCTTCTATGGACCCAGAAAAAATAGAATTTATACAATGTGACACATCTGTAAATCAACACGACACTTATACACGTGAAAATTTACCTCTTAAAATAGACTTTAAAGGTAGAGGTGGCACTGACTTTGCGCCTGTATGGAAGTATATACATGAAAATAATCTTCGACCTAAAGCTTGTATTTATCTCACAGATTTATACCCATACGATTGGGGTGACAAGCCACCTTATCCTGTGTTGTGGATATCAACAACAGATCACGATATAGAAGTGCCATTTGGTGATGTCACAAAAATTCAGGTATGATATTAATTATAGGAGTTAGATATGGGAAAAGTTAAAGAAGCTGTACAAGATGCTTTAGACGAACACGGAGAATGCATTGATGCATCTTATTATGCTACGCGAAAAGAATGGTCTAAAACTCTATTAGATGCAAAATTAAAATCTGCTCATCATGTAGATGAACGTCAATTACTTGTTGATGAAATGACTAGGTATTGCCTAATCAAAACAGGTCTTACACATCCTAATGTATTTAGCTGGGATGATGTTATTACTTTTTATCTTGATTCAGAACGTTCTTATGACTGAGTTTACTAGTGAAGTAGAGAAACAACGTGCATTGCTTGAGTTAGAAGAATGGCGTAAACAAGTTAAATATTTACATTCAAATAATGGTTTGAGAATTGTAAAATTTAATGACGAAAGAACGCAAATATATAAAGCTGGCACCAACATACTTATTGATGACCTTCCTAGCCCTCATAGAAGACGCACATTAATTAATAAAATGTTTAAAGAAACATGAGGTCACCCCCGGAGCAAAGGAGCTTTAATGCACATATTTTTACAGTCTATAGTCGTATGTGTGCAATCTTTGTTTTACAAAATAAAAATAGGTGGCGCAGCAATTTTTGTGTTTGTGCAATATTATTTTTACATTAACTTTTATTCATCGACACAAATTCCTGTCGTGTACAACAACAACTAAAGGATTACCTAATGATAACAATAACACTCGATTTTGAAACATATTATGATGTTCATTTTTCCTTGACAAAAATGACAACACCTCAATATGTTAATCATCCTGATTTCAAAGTATGGGGCGTTGGTATAAAAATAGAAGATCAAGAAACTGTATGGTTTCAACCTGATGAAATACAAACAGAATTTGATACTTACAACTGGGAAGACGTAGCTCTTGTGTGTCAAAATACACCATTCGACGCTTATATACTTTCGCAGTATTACGGAATAACTAATATAGGTTATTACTACGACACCGCAGCCATGAGCCGTGGTTTGTATCCTTCGCAAAGTGCTAGTCTTTCACCACTTGCAGAACGCCTCTGGCCCAACGATGTAAGTATGCGAAAGGGTACAGAACTAGTTAATGCTAAAGGTGTACGTGATCTCGATCCGCAACTTGATGCTGAAATTGGTGGTTATTGTATTCAAGATTGTGAACTTACATATGCGGCCTGGCAAAAAATGTGTATAGGCTATCCACAAAGTGAACTTGACTTGATAGACCTAACAACTCGTATGTATGTCGAACCTAAATTAGTGCTTGATCCTGAAGCGTGTATTGCTCATCGTGACAATCACAAAAAAGCAGGAGATGATGCTGTACGTAATTCAGGTGTTGATAGAGATGTGCTTAGTTCTAATCCAAAGTTTGCACAATACATCGAAGAGCAGCTGGGGATTGTAGTACCAACTAAAAAATCACCACGCACAGGTAAAATGATCCCGGCATTAGGTAAAACCGATTCAGCTTATATACAAATGTGTACTATGTATCCTGAACACAAACACATCTGGGATGGCAGAATAGCTGTAAAGTCTCGTATAGAAGAAACTAGAGCCGATAGATTTCTACAAGCCATTAATAAAGACGGCAGTTTTTCTGCACCACTTAAATATTATGCAGCACATACAGGACGTTTTGGTGGTACAGAGAAGCTTAACTTACAAAACCTTCCTAGGAATAGTGCATTAAGACGCGCTATACAAGCTCCAGCAGGACAACTGTTGTATGTATCTGATTTAGCAAACATAGAAGCTAGAATGCTTGCGTGGTTAGCTAACGAGCCTTACTTACTTCAAACTTTCGCAGCGGGCGGAGATGTATACAGTGAGTTTGCATCTCAAATATACAACAGACCTATTACTAAAGCTGACAAACTTGAACGTTATGTAGGCAAAACAGCAGTGCTCGGTCTTGGTTACGGTATGGGTGCTGACAAATTTAAATACACACTGTCAACTGGTTCACCGTCCGTTGATCTAAGTGACACAGCCGCTAAAACAATCGTAAATCAATATCGTACTTTTTACCCAAACATTCCAGGCTTATGGAATCAGTGTAAACAATTGCTTTACGCAATGTTAAACAACGCTCAATCAGGTACAACTTATGGACCATTGACCGTTGGTCTTCACCAACTAGGTTTGCCTAATGGCATGGCTCTTAAATATCCGTCACTTACATACAGCCCCAGGGACGGTCAATTTATGTATTTATCATACAAACGTTCAGAACGGCTATATGGCCCAAAACTAACAGAAAACATTGTTCAAGCACTTGCAAGAATTGTGTTGACTGATCAAATGTTAACATTACAACAAGACCCAGACTTGGATGTTGTATTGACTGTACATGATGAATTAATACTTAAAGGCCCTAATACAAATTGTGATGCACACATGGATCGCATACTTGAAGTAATGAGGACTCCACCCGATTGGTGTAAAGACCTTCCATTAGATGCTGAAGGAGGGTATGATATTTCCTATTCTAAATAACCAAATGAATTGTGAAAAATCTAATACTAACCAGGAGGAAAGGAGAAAAGATTGTGCTACACATAGATAATCATGTCTTAGCAATCTGCACTGTTACTGGTTTAGGAAACAAACAAGTTAAGCTAGCTTTCGAAGCTGACAAAGAAATTAAAATAGACAGAGAGGAAATTTATCAGGACAAACTATGATAATGTAAAATCTCTAGGAGGGAAACAACATGGAACTTATATTCTTAAGCTCTAAACAAAAATTAGTAAAAGAAATCTCAGATAAAGGTGTAACGCCTTATCCATTAGTAAAAAACTTTACATCACACACTGAGATGGTAAATGACTGTAATGAGTTGTTTACTGCGCTTACAACACATGCGCAGCAGGGCCATTGTTTGCACAAAGGAGCTTTGTTACACAAACTTAAAAACAAGCCACGTGCCGGAGTTGCTGACCGTAATGCAGCTACTGACTATATTGTATTTGATTTAGACGGTATACAACTACCAACCACCAGCGTGCCAAATGTAATAGAAGAAGATGATATAAAAACTATTGCTAAACAATTCGTGCATTATTTACCTTCAGAATTTCAAGACGTAAGTTATGTTGCACAAGCTTCGGCCTCTCTGGGATGTAAAGGTAATACTATATCAATGCATTTGTTTTTCTTACTAGAACGCTCAGTATATCCTCGCGCACTTAAAGAATGGTTTCGATCATTAAATTATTCTATTCCAATGTTAGCTGAACAACTTAAACTATCTTCTAATGGACAGTCTCTAAGTTATCCAATAGATGTTTCTGTAGCTGATAATTCAAAACTAATTTATATAGCCCCTCCAATTTTTACTAACGTACAAGACCCGTGTTCCGGAAATCGTTTTGTAAAGATTGACCGTGGTACATCGACTATAGACATCTTCCCTTTAGTTAAAGAAGTTAATCGAGAACGATTAAGCAATCTTAGTATCCAAGTAAAAAATAATTTACGTAAAGAAATAGGACTGCCAAAGAAAAATGCTAAAACACAGAACTTAGCTGTCGGAGATGAGTATGTAGAACTATTAGACAATCCTGACAAGATGACAATACAAGTTACCAGGGTAAGTGAGCCGTATGTAAACTGCAATATTAACAATGGTGACAGCGGAGGTTATTACTTCTTATTAACTAACCCGCATTATATGTATAACTTTAAAGGCGAACCTATATGGGAAATAGAAAAAGCTGACCCAGAATTTTATCGTTGGATATTTGAAGAATTTGCAGACAAAATAAGTAAAGACAAAAATTTAAAACCTGTAGTGTTACGAGATTTCTTTACTGACACTTACTACAACGGTTTATTTGACACTCAATTACAACAGTTTGACGATAGCTTTCCATTAACACCTACAAACAAAACTAGTCTAGAAGGTTTTATGAAAAGTCATAATAGACCTTCTCCAGACTTTATTCCTGATGCTCGTGTTGTATTTGATCCCTCCAATAACACGGGCATCAACCTTAAAGAAGTACCTTATTACGTAAACATGTACCGCCAAAGCGAGTATATGCTCGCAGCACAACCACCAGAAGAAGAGCTAGAGTATGGTACAGCTATAAAATTGCACGACACTACTCCAAATGTTTATAAACTTATTACTCACATACTTGGCGGAGGCTCAACTGAGTTCGAGCACTTTGTTAATTGGCTTGCTTATATATATCAAAATAAAAACAAAGCTATGACTGCATGGATACTTACAGGCGTCCCGGGCACTGGTAAAGGTTTGTTTATCCACAAAATACTAAAACCACTGTTTGGTGAAGCACAAGTTCCCATGCGTGCTTTAGAAAATATAGAAGAACAATTTAACTTATATATGAGAACAGCATTATTTCTTGCAGTCGATGAGTTTAGAATGGGTGACTCAGGCAACATTGGTAAAATGGCTGACAAACTTAAACACCAAATAACAGAACCTAATCTTACAATTCGTGCCATGCGCACAAATCAAATAGAACTACCAAGTTTTTGCAATTTTATATTCTTAACTAACAGAGCTGATGCAGTAAAAATAGAAGAGGGTGACAGGCGTTACAACGTAGCCCCCCGGCAAGAACGTAAGTTAGAAGAAGTATATCCAGAACTACTTACAAACATAAATAACTTATCCACAGAGCTGTACGTGTTAGCAGGAACACTTAAAACATTTAAAGTTAACGAACGTATGGCACACACAGTGTTAGAAAACAGTGCAAAAGAAGAAATGCGTCAAGTAAGCATGTCTGTTTTAGAAGAATTTGCTACAGCAATAAAAAGCGGAGACTTGCCATTCTTTACTGACATCTTAGATATACCACTTACAAACGCTTTTGATGCTGGTGGCATAAGTACAGCACAAAGATATGTAAAAAATTGGATAGCTGTTGCTAATGAAGAACTAGTAATACCTGTTGCACACTTAAAACTTGTGTACGACATACTGACTGACAGCAAGAATAAAATGTCTGTAAGAGACTTTACAAAAGCTATGTCACGCCTTAATATAAAACCTAGTCGGAAAAGAATTGGTACCGACAGAACAACTTCAGCTCCCAGGGGAGTTGTAATAACATGGATAATAACGGAAGATATTAAAGATAACTTAATTAAGGATTATTTCGATTCGAATGACCAATCCCTCCTCAACACCGCCTAAACTTACATCTGAAAAACGCTTTGATATACTCGAAGCATTTTCAAAACCTGATGAACTTGGACTTGTACCTGCATGGTCTTACTCAGGACTTAAAGTATATGAAACTTGTCCTTATAGAACTTATATAGCAAAAGTAAAAAAAGTATGGGAAGAAGCAGGCCCTGCCGCAGAACGTGGTTCACGTATTCATCAGCTAGCTGAAGATTATGTACAAACTAAAATTAGTGAACTACCCGATGAGTTAAAAAAATTTGCTGGGCAATTCGAAGAACTTCGTAAGTTATTTATAGAAGGACAAGTAGAAGTAGAAGGAGAATGGGGCTTTACTTTAGATTGGGAAACAACAGGTTGGATGAATCCTGATACTTGGGCACGAGTTAAATTAGATGTAATTGTACATGAATCAGAAACATCAGCTCGTGTAATAGATCATAAAACAGGCAAAAAATTTGGTAATGAAATAGCTCATGGGCAACAAGCATTGACCTATGCCATAGGTACATTTTTTCGGTACCCATTACTAGAACATGTTCAAACAGAGTTATGGTATTTAGATCAAGCAGAGACTACAACACAAGCTTATACTAGAGATGAAGCAATGATATTTGCACCTGGACTTCATCAACGAGCGCTTGCAATGACAACTGCTACAAATTTTCCCCCCAATCCTGGCAAAGATAATTGTCGTTGGTGCCCTTACAAAGAAGGAGAAAATCCTGTTTGTGAGTGGGGCGTTAAATAAACCCACAAGTACTCCAGAAGGCCCACTACGAAATGTGTATGCTCGCTAAGGCTCGCATCACAAACTTCGCTAGCCTTTTGTAGTAGTCATAGGTTTATACCCTACGATGATTTTTTTTATGTATTTATAGGAGTAAATATATGTCGCTAATAAAAGCAAAAAATCTAGCCCACAAATCATTAAGTGTTTTGTGTCTAGTCGGTGCTGGAGCTGCTGGTTTAAGTATTACAGCTTTAGCTTTTCTTTACACTATACAAGCTGTCGGTCTTACACTGATGCTTGTATTATTTTTAATAATCTTATGGAGGTTACGAAATGCATAGTTTTATAGCTACTGCTACCACAGTATTGTGGATTCTTATAGAAGCCATTCAATTTGGCTACATGGCATACTTAATATGGAAGGAGAGAAACAATGATTACAATAGGTATAATCAGCGCGTTTGGTCTACTATTGCTAGCGTTTAAAATTGCAGGCAGAAAAGTTATCGGTCTAGATATATTCTTCGACATCGGTATTACTGCTGCTCTAATGGTTATGTTTGCTGGCACTTTTTCAGGTATGGCTGCTGCTATGATCGGCGGTCTTTCTGTGTCTATTGCACTTCTTATCATGCGTAAAACCATGACTCACGAAGTACTTAAGATAGAAAAAGGTAAACCTTCATGGCACAAAGTTAAACCTTAAAAGCCACAAACATGTTATAATAACTTTGTATATCGAGGACCGATACTACGATGAACGACAATACTATGAACGATGAATTAAAAGCTTACGACCACCAAGTCACTACGACTAATTTTATACTCAACAATCCAAGATGTTTAATCACATCTGATCCAGGCACTGGTAAGACTAGGTCTGTATTAGATGCGTTTACACAACGTGGTGGTAAAATGTTAGTTCTTGCTCCGCTCTCTATATTAGAAGCTGCTTGGGCAGATGACATTTTAAAATTCCAACCCAATATAAAATACACGTTGGCTTATGCTAAAAACCGTAAGAAAATATTTGAGTCTCCTGATAGCGAAGTTGTTATAACTAACTTTGAAGCTGTTAACTTTCTAGTTAAAAATCAGCATCTATTAGATAGTTTTGACACTATATGTATAGATGAGTTTACAGCTTTTAAAAACAGAACTTCTCAACGCTCTAAAAACTTAGCAAAAATTATTCAACATTTTGAATACCGCATTGCTATGTCAGGTACACCTAATAGTAATACCATATTAGATATATGGCATCCTACTTATATAGTCGATGACGGTCAGCGTTTAGGTAAACGTTTCTATTCATTTAGACAACAAGTATGCACTTCTAAATTTAATGGTTTTGCTAACGAGTGGATAGATAAACCAGATGCAGAAGAAGCTGTAGCTAATGTACTTAAAGATATTGTTATACGTTATGCATTAAACGATTGCATAGACTTACCTGAAACATCAGTTCGTACTATGTATACAAACTTATCTACTAAAACTAGAAAAGCATACAATACTTTATCTGAAGAATCAGTTCTGTACACACAACAAGGAACTATAAACGCTGTAAATGCAGGCGCTAGAGTTAAAAAATTATTACAATTAATTACAGGTGCTATATACGACCAAGAAGGTACAGTTCAATTCGTTCATGAAGAACGTTACGAACTTATTATGGACCTTATAGAACAACGTAAACATTCTTTAGTTGCATTCAATTGGAAGCACGAACGCGATAATCTAATACAATTAGCAGAGAAACGTAAAATTTCTTATGCAGTTATTGATGGTGATGTAAATGTAAAAGAACGTAAGTCTATCGTAGATAGATTTCAGAATGGTCATATACAAGTATTGTTTGCACACCCCCAATCTGCAGGGCATGGACTTACATTAACTAAAGGTACCTGTACCATTTGGTCTTCTCCTACATACAATGCAGAACATTTCCAACAGTTTAACAGACGTATACACAGAGCTGGGCAAACACAAAAAACAGAAACAATACTTATAGCTGCTAGAGATACTTGGGAAGAAGCTGTGTATGAAAAACTAAATACTAAAATGGGTAGAATGGAAAATTTATTAAAGGTACTATGTCAGCTATCATGAAAAAATTAGATTTAGATTTCGAAACTAAAATAGCTATAGATTCATTAACTGAATTACCTAAAAGTGCTTTAGCAACTGCTTTAGTATTTTCCATAGCTGAAAGTATTTCTGCAAGTAACCCACCCTCCGATGAAGATGAATTGAACCTTGTCTTATCGGAAGCTTCTATGCAAGCACAGCAATTAGCTGAAGGTATTGACATAATATTTAATTCAACAAACGAAATAACAAGGCACTAATATGGAAGAAGTAAAGATTACTATAAAAGAAAATCTAGATGATTTAATGAACAAGCTTACTGATATGCGCGAAATTATAGCTACAACCGAACAAGGTTTAAAAGAGCTAAAACAACGCAAGAATGATCTAGAAGCTACACTAATTGCTAAAATGAACGATCAAGGACTTGATCGTATCGGCAATGATCGATGTTCAATTTCTGTTAAAACAGAGATTGTCCCGACAGTAGAAGACTGGGATGCAGTGTACAGACACATACTCTCTACGGAGCAGTTTGAGTTACTACACAAACGTATGTCAGCCTCTACTTATCGAGAATTTCTCTCCTTGGATATGGAACTCCCTGGAGTGAAACCAACGGACGTGATTCGTATTAATTACAGATCACGATAATATTAACTATGAAATAAGGAAGAAGAACTATGGTTGAATCAACAGCAATAGAACTAGTCTCTAAAGACGTTCCCGCTCACGTAGTGAAAGGAACCGGCCTAGGCAATGAAGAAGTGGGTAAAGACCACCTTCAAACACCTAGGGTTAAATTACTTCAACAATTATCCAATGAGGTTGATCCCAACCACAGCGAATATATTGATAAAGCTAAAACTGGTGACTTTATTAACAGCGTAACTAAAGAAAATTATGGCACTGAGATGTATGTCTTAAATGTCAAATTTACTGAAGACTTCGTTGTTTGGAAAAAACGTGAGATCGGTGGTGGATTGGTAGGTAATTTTAAAAGCCTAGCAGAAGCTACTGATTATTTAGCATCTCAATCTTTAGATGTAGATCAGCATGACATAATACAGACTCAGTCTCATTTATTAATGCAGAAAAACGCTAAGACTGGGGTACTAGGTATACCTTTTATTATGGATTTTGCGTCTTCTAAGTTGCGTGTATCACGCTCTTGGAACTCACAAATCCAAACTAAAGGTGGTGATCGTTTCGCTTCTCTATGGAAAATGAAATCAGTGCAGACTGCTAACAAAGCTGGGCAAAAGTTTATGAACTTAGGTGTCGAGTTTGAAGGTTGGTCTACTGAGGAAGATTACCTAGAGGCTAAAAAACTTTACGAAGCATTGTAAGTTTTTAGTTATGAATGAACATTCGTTCATCAAGTCTATACACACAAGCATGTCACGTGATGTGTTTGTGTGGAAGATTTTAGATAAATATCAAGGAGGTGTACCTGATACATTTTATTCAGGGCCAACAGGGTATTTGTTTATAGAATATAAATACGAACCTAAATTACCAAAGAAATCTACAACTAAAATACAAATTGCACTTACAGAACTGCAGCGTAATTGGTTAAGTAGAGCACAATCTCATAAACATCTTGCATACATAGTTTTAGGATCACCCGCTGGTGTGTACATTACAGATGATATTACTGAAAAAGATATAACAAACAAAAGACTAGTAGAAGAATCCATTACAAAAAAAGAATTTATTAGTAAGATAGAAAGGGTGTGCTTAAAATCTAGCACAATATTATAGGAGCTAATATGAAAGAAGACTTAGTAAACAACCCAAAACACTACAACCAAGGCGATATAGAATGCATTGATGCTATACGAGCTATGCTCAGCTCTGAAGAATTTATTGGGTATTTACGCGGAAATTCTCTGAAATACAGATGGAGATTCCGTTATAAAAATGGTGTGCAGGACCTAGATAAAGCTGAGTGGTACGAAAACAGGTTAAAAGAAGAGCTTAAAAAACTAGACACTTAATATAAAAAGTGCAATATTATCAAAGCTATAGGGGGTTTTATGAGTATTTTAGCAACATTAACAGGCGAATGTGAAAGCCTATCTGACAATCCTTGTGTGGGTTGGTGTACCACTAGACAGTTTGGAGACGACCGTTGTAAAGGTTGTGGAAGACTAGAAAGTGAAATAAAACAATGGGGTGAGTACACAATCCTTGAAAAGAAATTAATTAATATTAGAAATGCTGGTGAAGGTTTCACAATTAAACAATGTGTACCCACTGGTTGGCGACCTAATATTAAACCACAAGTATATAAAGAAAAAATATAAACAAGCTATTACTTACAATTAGCGGAACATATACATCGAAAAAAGGGCCCGATACGTAATGTACCGAGCCCTTCCGCTTCTCATGGAGGGGAGAAACTTTTACGATACGTAAACCCACATTTCTAATGTGCCTGTTGCAACATCAGTACCTGGAGCTACTGTACAAAGAATATCAACTGTATTGTCAGCAGTATAAACTTGAGGTGCACCGTTAGCATCTTCATGGTCTGTTCCGCCAGCTTGACCAACTGTAGAACCATCTATGAATCTGTCAACATCGCCATCATCACCAACGTCAAGTACTAAAGCAGTACCAGCGTCTAGATCGCTTACTTTAATTTTAACATCATGAACAGTTTCTCCAGCAAATACGTCTACCATTTGAAAGACATCTGCTGCATTAAGAGCCGCTGTTACAGTTAATTTAGCGTATCTAACGCCTAAGTTGCCGTCTGGAAAAGGTTTGAAAACCTGATTCCCGTCGACTTGTGGAGAAGTAAATGTAGCCATTTTTATTTTCCTATATAATAATTAAACAAATGTACCTATGTACATCTATTAAACATAATGTTTTTATAGTATATGTCAACTAATTATGGAGAATATAATTGTCTACTTATGTGTATGTAAAACGTAGCAAAATTCGTTATAACTACAAAAATCCTAGGAACGTAGAATTTAAACGGGTGCGGTTAGCTGCAGCATTTAATATGTGCCATAAAAAAGACATAGGCTGGGAGCGTGCTAAAAAAGGTGAGTACGAAGAATGGTTAAAAGCTGTAAAGAAAAAACGTTAAATTATTCCGCGCATCGACAATTCATTAACAGCTACTAACAAAGGGACCATTCCAATTGTTGTAAGTAAAATAAAAAAGAGTTTGAAAAGATCGAGCATGCGCGCATTATACAATATCACTTATACTTATTAAATAGCATAAGTAAAATTAATGTAAGTATTTACGCTTTACCCGCTTTTTTATTTCTTTTGAATGATCTATTAGACTCTCGCGTCGTAACCACAGTATTGCCACTAGAATTATCAAGAGGGTTACCGTTTCTATGATGAATATCTTTTCCATCTCCTTTACTTACACTCCCAGACTTTTCAGCTATTCTACGAGCTGTATTTCTTCCTGCTCTTCTTTTTCTTTGTTCAGGCTTAGCTTGATACTTACCTTCTCCATTTTGAGAATAGTCTCTTTTATAATTTTTACTACTAGGCATTTTTAAACTCCTCCCAACGCATAAACGTTTGGGTGTTGTAATCCCAAAACAAACCTAAATAACAGTTATCCACTTAAAGGATTATCCCCGCTTTCTTTTAGTTCATCTTCTAAATCTTTTATATCTATTTGCATACGTTCAACATCATTAGTTAAACCAACTATGCTGCTTTTTAAACCACTAGTATCAGGTATAACAATACTATCTATTGATTTATTAATATATTCAACAGAGGTTTCAATAGCTGCAAATCTCTCTTCTATAGCTTGTTGTGCAGTTTCTGTATCTCCTATCCCACCTATTTGGGCTTCAAGGTTTTCTAATCTATTTACGTACGTAGCGCCTGTATAACCAAAGCCTGCTAATGTACCAACTATACCTACTAGAGCTATTAGTTGTGTTGTTTTATTCTCGAACCATTCCA
>Ga0209337_1000654_pt1 | contig 27928 bp, 37 predicted proteins | sample LinPmetageLP53_FD_184044 | JGI IMG/M metagenome (GOLD analysis project Ga0209337, IMG submission 184044) | Marine viral communities from the Pacific Ocean - LP-53 (SPAdes) (version 2) | ecosystem: Environmental > Aquatic > Marine > Oceanic | place: Pacific Ocean | collected 2010-02-08 | reverse complement strand
AGATCAGCTAAGAAGAACGAAGAAGGAATAGATTATGACTTTATTAATGAAACAGTAGGGTATATTGCAGAAGGATATTTTCCTAGAAATGGACATTTTTTAATAAAAGAAAATATACCAGAGATAGAAACCTGGATAAATGCTAAGAATATAAAAAAATTAGAAAGTATTAAAACTGAAGCAGATTTACCTCACGCAGTTCAAATGAAATTAAGATTAAAAGAAGATGGTATTACAGATTTATCTACTGCTAAAGCATGGTATAAAGAAAACATATTAGATGCACAGATGGAAAAAACTAAAGGAAACTCTTTAACTCAACAGCAATATGAATCTGAAACACAACTATACGACATTTTAACTGGAAATAAAAAAGAATTTGAATTAGGTGAAAAAACTCATGCTAACTTCCAATCAAGGGGAGATGGATTTATGCCTTTTTATCAAAAGAATCTTGAGGCTCTTAGAAATTACTTAGATGGTGGTAGTAAAACATGGCTTACAAACGTTATTGGACTAAGAACAGAAATGGCTTTAGAAGAGTTCAGTAAAAAAAATCAGAGTGAAGATTATATGCCTAATTGGTTAAACTATATGAGAGGTAGTTTTGTTAGTATGATGGGTATGCCTACTGCTAGAGCATTAAACTTAAATGGTATTAAAGAACAAGATCAAGCTTTTCTTCAAAGTTATGTAGATAATAAATTAGATTCTTCTAAAATGGGTCTATTGGGTACATATAAAAAAGATTTATTGTATGATTTTGATATAGCAACATCTATTGGTGAAATGCAACAAAATCAAATATGGGGTGATTCAAAAGGTATTTCATCTGTAATGTCTGAGAGAATTAGTTATTCAAAACAAAAAATGTTAAGCATGAGATTAGAGAAAGCTAAAAGACTTGTTAACCAAGTTAATACCACTGGTATATATGGAACGTTAAGTCACTACTATTCAGATGGTGCTGCAACTAGATTTTTTGATAAAATAGATGGAGCTATGGGTGGTAGTTTGTATGGACCTTTACCTAAAAGTAAAAAAGCCAGACAAATGGCTAAGATGCAAAGAATTAAACAAATTTCAGATATTGAAGGTAAGTTTGAATTGATATCATTATTATCTCACCCTAAAACATTAATAACAAATCTATATGGTGGTATGCAAAATACTATCTCTGATACTGGTTGGGCACCATTTAGAAAAGCAAATGATACTGACTGGTTGTTAGCACAATTTTTTGGTGAAAATGCTTATTTCACTAAATATAACAAAGAAACTAAATCTTTTGAAAGAAAACCAATTAGAACTAAAGAAGATATCCAAGGTTGGATGGAATCTTTAGGTGTGTTTGATCAGATGTTTACTGATATGGTTGGTTTAGATAGACGTTTTGGACAAAAAAACCAAAGAAAATTTTGGGTAGAGTTTATTACAAAAATGAATAAATCTGCTAGAAAAGGTGAACTTGAAACACCAGAAGCTTATAATAGAAGAGCTAAACAAACTCATGGAGAGCTAGCTAAAGAATATAAAATTTCAACACCATTTATTGAAGCTGGTGCATGGCCTATGAAATGGTCTGAACGTAAACTACGTGGTACTGCATTCTTAGCTAATGCAATTAACATGAGATTTAATGTAATGGGACCTGCTGCTAATAATATTGCTTTTGATAATCCAGTTATATTAGATTTTGCTATGAAAGGTGTTCTAAGTTCTCAGTTCTTATATCAAGCTGCATATAGACCTAACTTTGCAAACACTTCAGTTGGTCGTGTTATGACACGTTTCCATCCTTATGCTTGGAATAGTATAGCAAGAAGAGTAAAGTTATATAGAGGAGCACAACAAGAAGGTTGGAATAAGGAACTTTTACAAACTAAGCAATTTCAAAGACAGTTTACAGCAGATCTAATGTCACTTGCATTAGCTAATGTATTTGTTTCAAGTATATTTGAGTATGCACTATCACCACCTATGTCTTGGGCACAAGATACTGCACAACTACTATTTGGTGATAAAGAAGAACGTGATAGAGCATTCTTTAGTCAATATCCATCTAAGGTATTAGCACCATTACAAATTGTAACGCCACCTATTGGACGTTTTGTTTTACCACCAATAACAAGTATGTTAAATAATGATTATGAAATGCTAAGACAATACCAAGTAGCTACATACTTTCCTTATGGTAGATTAATTAGAGATTCATATAGAACATATCAAAATCCAGCAATGGCTGTAGATTTTCTTACTGGAATGCCATTACATAGGTTACATTCAATGAGAAGAGCTCAAATTGAGGACTTAGAAACTGAACAACAAGCTGAAATGCCAATTCAAGACCAAGATTTGTCTGAAGACTAGAATTTTCCGCATTATTACCCCTTTTGCCACTAGAATAGCCCTCTACAGAACTATCTCTTTTTAAACCTACTTAGGTATTAAAAAAAAATTTAATCTCTTTCTATGGGCATTCTGGACGTCTTTATTGTAACTTTTCTAATTTATTTTTAAATCTTTTTAAAGTTAATTCTATATTGACTTCCTTTGATCCGTCGCTACTACAAGTATAATATACTTCTTGCAATATTCTTGGAACTGCACCTTTTTCCAATATAGGTTTTTCTTGTCTAGGTATTCTAGGTACTCCGTATCTCATTTATCTATCCTTTTTCTTTATTATCCCCCCCCAGTTAATATATTAATACATGGTGCCAACCAAGTGTATTTGCTTACAAGTTACTTTATTAAAGATAATCTATTATTAAACAATAATGATAATCTGTATGCTGGATTGGATACCTGCTTGCTTCCTTGTAAAGCGTGTTATTTTAAAGGGGGGATAATTCTATAATTCATTAATTTTTATTAAAAGTACATCTAACAATTTAATTTCTTGCTTAGATAAGAAAGGTGCTTTTTTAAAGTTAACTAATGCTGCTTTAATAATCAACAACTCCGCTGCGTCTTCTAGTTTTAATTTAATCATTACAGCACCCACAACTCCCTGGACCTGGTCGTCCAGTCATATCATGTTGATCTTCTGATCTTCTTATAGTTTCTAAATGACTATCTTCATTTTGCACATATTCTTCAGAATTCCATTCAGCGTCAGACTCATCTTGTAAGTCTTGTAACCATTGTTTGTCGTTTTCATGTTGAATAATTTTCTTAGCTAACGACATAATTGCTGTTACTTCTTCTTTACTCATGTTCATTATTGAACTCCTTTTCTATTTTAATTAATCTTATCCATTCCTTATATGGTATTACAGCTAATGCTTCTTTTCTATCCATGCGTGTAACAACTATATCTACATCATCAGCGTGGTATTCTGGATATAACCATTGAGCTATTTTCTTTTTCATTTTAGCTTGAACAGCATATCCTTCTACTAAACAATCTACTTGTTCAGACTTACCAAGTGCCATACCATTTGAGGCATAGGCCCTCTTTGCAGAGAGCCCTTCCTCTTTAGCTGAGTTGACGATCTCACGCTCTAAGTTGTTACCACGCACTTTGTTTCTATGCGTCATAACTGCTTTTGGCTGCCCAGATTTTTAATCCAGCATCCCAAAACCTTAGTATGAAGTTTAATTCTAAACGACCTAAACCAAGTAATATCCCATAGTGTTTTCCATGAGAAGTTTCGTATGTAACACCTATTCTAAGGAATTTAAAAATCATAAGTGTCCATGTTGAAATATCCTTTTGTTTTATCTTGTTTAATCTAAAGTACTTCATTTAACCTCCGTATCGTTTAAATGTCATAGTTTCACTATCAAAAACAGAAATCATTTCAAATCTACCTTCGTCTCTTGATTTCTCAGAGACGATTGTTCTGTAGACTTCATTTCTATTTCCTTTTAAAACTATAACTTTGTCAGCTTTTTGAACAACATTAGAACTTCCCTTTAGGGAATGCAGTCCAATTGTGTTCTGTTGTCCGCTAGCTTTATTTACATGGTGTATTGCAAATATGGTTGTATTATTTCTTTGAGCAATTCCTTTTAACGCATCAATAATAACGTTTTGTTTCTGTATCTCACCATCAAATCTATCTACTTGCAGCTCATCTGTTGTATCAACTACAAGAATATTAGGTTCATGTTGTGCTATTACTTTTTTAACAGCTTCAATTTCTGGAGCTATTGTCATTATTTTAATGTGTTTCAAGTCTTCACCCAAAGACTTATCTGGATTTGATTTGTACTGTTCATACACCCATTCCTTGGGTTTATTCCAAGCAATCTGAACGAATCTTCTCCATGTTAACACTTCACTCATTTCTAATGAAAGGAATAAAGTATCTTTTTTTGCTCTAGTAACTATGTTTTGAACAAATGCTGTTTTACCCATACCAGTATCACCTGAAAATATAACAAGTTCACCTGGTTTGAAGGAATAATCTTGACAATCATCAAATATATCTTTCATATTTATACTTTTCTTTGTCATATCATTTTGTACATACAGCTTAAAGTTGTCTTCTAAAGAACTTACATCTTTAATGTCTAACATATAATCTTTCCTTTTAAAGAAAATACATTTAGGGTCGCAATATTCTGACATAATTGAATCATCACAACCATAAGTGTAATTGTTGTCATATACATTAGACACTGTTCTAAGGACTTCTTTATTATCCATTTCGCCGTTAGCCCATGTTTGTAATCCATTTAAAGATACTAACAATGGTATACCAGCTCTTTTGTAGCTACTAGCCATTCGCATTAGTTTCATATTTCTAGACCCTTTTGATGGTCCTTCATTAAAAACGTGCTGCATACAAGTCACAACTGAATTGGTATTACCCCGATTCAACGGACCTTGTTGTTTTGCATTTGTGTATTCTTTACCTGAAAGAATATGTCTTTGCAAATAAGGTTCTATATTATTATCTGTGTTTAAATTTAAACTAAAGTTCTCTTTTGAAGCTCTATATTTATTATATGCTTTTTTAGATTTAGCTACTTTGCAAACATCTTCATAACTCATATCCCATATATCTTTCAACGGGATATAAACCTTATATAGATTGGTTTTAGTATTTAAAGACCATTTTGATCTTATTACTCTAGTTTTGTCGTATATGTTATCTCCAAAACTAAAATATTCGTTCATAGTAGCTCTTACTTTTTCATGCAAGAGCTTACTTGGTTGAAACCCGAATACATTAAGTAACTCAATATGATAGCCAGAACCACTGAACCAAATATTAACATGATTATTATCAATGCCAAAATTAAACAACTCATCAAGAGCATATCTAACATAATGTTGAATACCTTCTTCATCTGCTTCTCCTTTATCTATATCGATTGTTATTGTATCTATATATACTAATCCATCAAAACCTTTTACTGTTTTGTTTTTTTGAACAAAATCATAATATGTCTTATCAAAAGAATAATACGATCTGTACATTTCTTCTTTGAATGCATTTTTATTTTGCAATTCAGAGTATATATCCAAAGTAGTAAGTTGGTTTCTCTTATTGATCTTCCCTTGTACTACTTCAATGATTGTTTCTTTACTTTCCATCCTTTTACCTTACTTTTAAAATGTTCAACTTCTACTAATTCATATCCAAACTTATCTAAAGTATTACTTTCACGCATCTTTCTAAATGCTCTAGAATAAGTACTTACAGTGTATGTTTTTTGATGAACTAGTCTTCCATAACCTGGAACTTCTGATTCAAAATCATAGCTATAAAATACATTATCGCTACTATTTTTAAATTTACTAATGATCCAATTCGTTATTATAGATTCTGTTGTAATTCTCAAAATGGTAATCCGTCATCAGATGGCTCTGGTTCAATCAAGGTTTTTTCTACATGCTTAATTATCTCTGGTGATAAACCTTGAGATTCTGGCTTTTTGTAGTCTTTAGGGTAACCTTTTTCTAATTGAGTTTTAAATCTCTTTTCAAGATTCTCTGCATTTTCAATACTTGAAACAACTCCCCAAGTATTTCTTTTGTATTTACCACTAGATTGATAAGTAATACAAGCAACCTCTTGTTGCATTAGAGATTCTAATGATTTAGTATCTAACACCCCTGCGTCTGATACATTGAGATCTGTTTTTGTAGCAAGAAATAAAGTGTTTAAATCATCTGGAAATTTTAATCCAGTTACAACACCATTATTGTCTTTTTCAAAGTTTTGATTAACGAAACAATTATATGTATAACCATTGTTATTGTCTGTTAATATAACTTTTAGACTCATATCTGTATATTGTGAGTCCATTACTTCTATATCAGTTATCGTGCATTGGTTAATAAAGTAGTTCTTATTACCACCGCTTGCTGATACTTTAGTTCCTGTAATAGCCATTTAACTATCCTCCTTATTGGGTTTTTCTGCCATATTGTCATATTTCATTTGCAAATGAGTATCATGTTCACCTTCTTGAATTGCTTCTGATAGATGAGTTAACTCTTTTTCAACAGATTTAACTGTTAATGCATGATTAGGATGAGCATGATATCCGTCTTCTTGTACCATTGGAACTTTAACTAAAATATAAGTTCCTCCAGCATTTTGAATTATCTGTGCTTCACCATTTTTTAATACAACTTCATGTTTTTCTTTATTTTGAAGGTTTTTTTGTGATTTTTTTGTCACTTTTAGCCCCCTCATTATCTTGTAACCATCTTTTTCTACTGATAGTCAAAGAATTTTTTGTAGTTTGCCATTTAACTTTTGTGTCAAAATAGCCTTCTTCTCTTCTAATACCAAATCTAGCAACAGCTTTAGCATCTAAAGATCCTTCTTTGTCCATATCTTTGACAAGCTTATCTAGCTCTTTTGTCATGGCAATAGTTACATTAGATTTTTTTTGTGCTGCTTGTGCGTTGAGAACTTCTTCTTTACTAGCAATAGCAAAGTCACCACCAAAGCCTGCAAATGCTAATGCACGACCTACTGCTGATGTTTCTCCGTTCTCTAGTGCACTTGTTTTATTTACAAAACCTGTATTATCTCTTTCGGCAGCTAAGCCTGTGAAATAAATTTCTGGTTCTTCTATTGGATTTGGAATAACCTTAGCTTTAATAATATATTCGTTGCACATTTCACCTGTTGGTGAATCAACTATATTGTTTACTGATAATAATTCAGTTTTTATTGTAGCTTTAGGATATTCTTCACTGAATGCGATCACACGATCTTTAACTTCTGTATAATTATTAATGTTAAATCCCATTTAATCTCCTTTTCGTTTTATTGTTAATTTAATTACTTGTTTAAAGCCTATTAATGTAAGACTTTTTTATTGATTATGCAAGAATAAAGCTTACATCATGATCTAACTGATATTAGGGTAAACGAAAATGAGATATTCTCGATTCGATATCACGATGTAAGCTTTATTTACTAAGGAAGTGACTTAGTATTATTTGCAATCTAAATACATTGTAGGAAAATTAAAAGAGAACTCCTTATTATAAGGTTGCTCCATTAAAATTTTTCTAATAGTATTAGATATGAAACTTCCACTCATATTACTACAATAACTTGTAGCCTTAGCATTGCATGGTTCTGAACTTCCGTCTTCATCGCTATACCATGTAAGTTTATATTTTGCAAGTGTTGGATTTTTGAATACATATTGCTGATAATGTTCAGCACCCATACGACCATCTATTAAATAATCTGGTTTTTTATGATCTAATATATTAGTTACTGCTTCTAGTCTTGAAGACATAGAGTCAAATCCTAAGATAATTATATCATTGTTGTATGGTGAATATTTTTCAAATTCTCCTTGAAAGCATGTTATATTGCAATCATTGTTAATTTCTAAACACATTTCTTCTAACGCTTCCGTTTTAGTTGAACCTATATGTTTTTGATTAAACATTGAAACTCCTATATTTTCTGCACCTACTGTATCTCTATCATAAAGATAAAGATTAGTAGCACCCATTCTAACTAATTGGGTAGCTGCGGAACTACCTATAGCTCCGCAACCTAGTATGTGATATGTATAGGAATCAAAGTTATCTACAATTGCATTATATCTTTGATTTACATTCATTTTAATACCTCCAATAACTTCTTATCAGTCTTGATTAGATCATCTTCGTAACTTCGTGTATACCATCCGTAATCATATAGCTCTTCATCTGCTTCTATTAAAGCATCTTCCAAACTAAATTTATTACCTTTGCTATAGATCCATTTATCACTTGGCATTGTATGAATACAAGTATCTAGTTTATCTTTAGAAGTAAAAGCTACTCTAAGTTCAGAATCTGATTTTATTAAATCATCATTTAATGCTTTAATTGCATCATGATATTGATAAAATTTAATCCTATCCCAAGCATAGTCAGTTAAAATATCATCTACTTTAACTTCTAAGTTAGTTAACTCTTGATCTTGTTTTGGAAACAATGTTCCTTGGTTGCTATATGTCCAAGACGTATTGTTATGTTTTCGTTGATATTCAGAAAATGCTGTTGACTTTGGCATTACTGGTTTCTCACATAACATATCAACTTCAGACACTATGCCTTTTGGAACTTTGTTTCTAGGTTTATTTCTGATAATGTCTAGTTCAGTATCTATATGCATTGGATATGGTTTCCAAAGATTAACACGTAATTTGTATTCTTCTTTAAGATTTACTACCAATGATATTGACATATTACCATTTGACATTTCATCAATTGCTGTTAAGTCTGTTCCAGACCAAAATGCAGCCATAGTGTGATGACTGTGCCACCACACTAATTGAACATTTCTTTTAGCATACTTCTTTCCCACTTCAATATAGTAGTGAGATAAAGCCTCTTTCTCTAAAACGGTATTACCCGCTGATATTATTTGCTTTAGTATAGAAGGTTTAAACAATTTCCATTTACCTTCTTTATCTTTTTCGGCAAGCATCATTCCTCCTATTTCTGATTTATGCTCATCCCAAGCATATTTGCAATAATTTTGTATCTTATTCCATTCTGCTTCTTTAATGTAGAAATTAGCCATTGTTTCCTCCTCTCAATGCTGAAACCCATGTTCGCATTTGATTTGCTATTTCATTTTCTTGATCCATATCATCATTGTGCTGTTCGTTTGCTATACTCTCTTCTTCCATAGCTTCATCTGCCAACCTTTCGTATACTTGTGTTGCATCTTCATAACCTTCATCAAAGGGTAATAATTCAGGATCTGGAGCTACTTCTACAACATCCATCTCTGCTTTATTAATTGCTAATGATTCTGCAAAAGACACTGCATCAACTGGTATTTCACCTTCCAACTTTTTAATCATATAGTTTAAGGATTGATACCAATAACACTTTTCACGTAATTGACATTCTATGTTATCAGCATATTCTACGTAAGCATAAGCAAAAGAAATTGCTATTTCTTTATGCATATCTGAAGCTTTATCGTAATAATCACAATAATCACCTTCATCATCATTGAACATTTCTTTTGAATATGTTGACCTATGAAAAACTTTAACGTTCAAAGTCCACTTAGGATCAAATATATCCCAATTCATAACACGCATTTCAATTTCTTCATCTTCATTTAATGCATCTTCAAATTGAATTTCTCTATTGATTTCTGGATAAGAATCGCTTGATAGCCAATAAAGATTTTCTACTGTAAAGAAATCATCTAAACCGCTATATCTTCTACCTCCACCATCTGAGTAATTTGCTTGATATATTGCTCTTTTATTCATTTCTTCAAGAGATGGTTTATGATTTGCAATTAATTCAGCTCTTCTTGGTTCTAGGAACCTTGGAGATAACCAACTTGTTGTGCAACCATTGATAATTACATCTTGACTAACAATATTTCCAGTCATCATCAAAGCATTGTCTATCAGGTTCTTTCCAACTGCCATACTAAATTCATTTGAATATTGTGATGGCATACCATGAAATGATTTGCTAATATGATTCAAAGGTCCAGTTGAACCCATTTCATATCTTTTCCATAGTGTTAATGTTATAAATAAACCAACAAGATCTAACTTTACTAAATGTTCTGTTATTTCTGTTTCCAGATTACCAAAACAAATACCAGTTTTTGCTAGATCTTCTTGTTCTACCCATTTATGGAACATAGTAACTCCATTTGAACCTCTGCTTGAATATGATCTAGAGCCTTTATGAAGAAATGGATGTAATAATTCGTAATTATCACTATAATCGTTAGTTTCTCCATTTGGAATAACACTTTCTATTCTTTTACTAGGCCAATGTGCGTCCCAATTATAACTATTGTTATTACTTTCTGCTCTCATTCCAGCTAAATCAGAATATGTTCTACTATATCCATAATGTCTTCTTTGAAAGTTCGTTGCATTAATATTTTGCAAATCACCCTTAGTTTGAATTAGATTTATATATTCCTCTAATTTAAGACCAAAAGATAACCCATATGGTTTTAATGGAACTTGTCCCAATATGTTTCCTCCATTAGATTGAACTTGTATATTTGATTCTTTATACCAAACTTCAAATACTAACTTAGAACACTGCCATTTGATGACTTCTTTTGCATGTTTAGATAGATTCATAGTTTCTATCCAACCATCTTTTACTTCTGGAAAGGTTATGTACATATTTAATTCTACTTTGTCTTTCCATTCTGAATTTTCTATAAACTCTTCTACTGCCTTGTATTGTTTTTTCAATATTAGCTTTATTTCATTTATAGATTCCATTGCTTTTTCTACTTGATTACCAAAGTTGACACCTTGTCCTCTTAAGTCTCGTAGTTGTTGATCAATTAGAATTAAACTCTTTATAAATTGCTTCTTATCCCACTCCATTCTTTGTGGTCTTCTATTTAATAGCAAATCTAAACTTCCATTTACTTTTCCATATTGATCAAATCGTGATCTAATTGCTTCGATGATAGTTTGTTTATATCCTCTTTTCCAATTAAATGCTTCTGTGATTCCCAATGGTTTTAATATTGGTAATCTACTTCTATTGCCGTAAATCCATGGTCTTGTTAAATATTGTGAGTTTAAAGTCTCAATATCTTTCATTACCTTATTCTTTGGACCAACAATAACTTCTTTTGACACTGATTTTAAATCTGGATTATAATCATCTATTTCAATAGTTTTCATATCATAATCTCTACCATTTCTAGCTTCAGCCATTTTATTCCTCCTTAGATTAATTAACGTGTGACTATCCCATGCCCTCACATAAAAGATAGCCACACTTGTTTTAACTTTACTACTTCAACCTATGCATTGTCTCCACCAGTTTTATCTGATTTAACAATAGCAACGTAGCCACCATCTCTCAATGATGTTGTATCATCACTTGATACTACTCCGTCTAGATTTACTACGGCTCTTGAATCTACACCTAAGTGCGATCTAAGATGTCCTACAGATGTTACGTTTGATGGTAACTCTGTATCAGCAAAATTAGAACTGTTATACATCAACTTAATAGTCATACTTGTATTATTCATTTGAATCCTCCCTCGGATCTTTCTTATTAATATTAATATTATTTATTATGTCTTGCGTTACTTTTAAGTTATAGTAAGCATAACATAAGTGGGCAATAACCCTTGTTATCTGGATTCTATAAGCATTTTTTATCTTATCATCTCCAAATTCTGCCGCTTTCATGCGTGCTGCACTAGAATAATTTAATCCATCTAGTATTTCATACTCACATTCAAGCAAATTGTCACGATTTTCATCGTCAATAGTAAATATTGGTAACTCTTTCTGATATTTCTCAGCACCTAAGTTTAATCTTTCCTTAAGATGCATTGTAACATTTTGTTTTATATCATTTATAGTTTCCCATGTAATGTTTTTCTCTGCTTCTATTTGCTCAGCAGTTGAATCTAATGCAGCCATTACATCTTTAAGTATCATTTCATTGTTACTCATCTAAACTCCCTTCTTTCTGAATTTCTCAATCCATGTTTTCTTTTTTCTACTTGGTAGACCAACAAATATCCACCACGCTCCATACTTTTCACGAAACTCTTCTTCTGTTTTTTTACGCCATTGATCGTTCATAATTACACGCTTGTCACTGTAAATATAAGGATTTCTATTTTTATCATATTTGATAATCATCTCTTTCTCCTTATTGAAGACTGACTATTGTAGAACATAAACTCAAAACCTAATTTCTCTAATTTAGTAATTAGTTTGCTTATTTGTTCTTGTATTTTAAATGCTTTTTCAGCTTTACTCACCTAACTCTCCTTTTTTTTAATGTAAAGGACTAACTATCAACTTATCTTTTGCTTAGAGCGATACTCTAAACTCAATGACCAATATTAATATTACTATTTGATTGATAAGGATTTTTTGTTAGCCCTTTTAATTTATGAAATGGGATAAGCGTATTTGCTGCTCTGTTGCTTAACATGGCCTTACGCACTACTTATCCCATCTTCTGTTACCGAAAGGAAGATAACAATTCTTATACTTCCTTATACTCTATATGAAAATACTTCCTCTTGAATTTTAAGAATAACTTGTATTGTTTTTTATCATTTAAACAATTAATTATGTTTTGCAAGTCTGATAATTTCATAAGAGTTGCGTAGAAGTAAAAATGATTAACACTTTCACTTTCTACGAACTCTATCCAACACATATCATTATGATATCTTTCAGTCCTACCATGAAACCCTTTGATATAAGAAAATGGTATTTCACAATCAACTGATTCCATAATAGATTTATTCTGAAAGATTTTATGTGGTTCATACTGTAGTGTTGGATCGTTTTCTATATTGAGAACTAACTCAAATAGATGCATTATACTTATCCGACTTTTTATTAAGGTAATCTATTCTTTCCAATAATCTACCATATTTTACGCCGTTATCGTATGCAATTCCTATCATTCCACATACCATGAGTATTACTGCTACTGCTATAAATATATTCATCTTTCTTCCACCTTCCTGAATTTTGTAGGTTTTACCTTAATATGTTTTGTAACGCTTTCCTTATAAGGTTTACCTATACGATTTTTCTTTTTATCGTAAGTAGTTATTGTTACTATTTGCTGAGTTCCTTCGTATGGGTTCTCAGATATTACTTTTATCTCTTTTTCCACGCTTATCTCCCTTCGATGTATTGTGTGGTTAATATTAAATTATATTAACATAGGTATCTTCGTTAGTTAATCATTTCTGAACCTTTACGGCTAACATTAGATACCTTATGTTAATATTAGTTTAACATAGGTATCATCGTTAGTTAATCGTTTCCGAACCGATTGATTAAGTCTTAACTTAATGTTGCGGCTAACCTTAGATACCTTATGTTAATATTAGTTTAAGAGTGGGGCTCAAACGAACCCCTACTCAAATGTCAGTTAACTCGCACATTAACTAACTCGATTGCGTCCCACTCAATCCTTGTAACTTCGTAAACAAATTGGAACGATAGAATGTTGCTTTACTCATAACTAATATTCTACCTAACTCTACTGGTTCTAACTGATCGAAATGTAGACTATTACTAACTCGTCTACCATAGTTGTAGTTGTATGTCCAGTTTAACAACTCAACTAAATCTGCTTTATTATACATTGTCATATGATAATGCCTCTAAGCCTTTCTTTAATCCATAGCATATTCCAAAGAATAATGCTATTAATATTATATAATCCATCTTTTTTCTCCTTTCAAGATGTATTGTGTGGTTTAACTTAAAAAATACTTAATACTTAAGTTTAACCTATGGTATTTATAACTTCTATGAGTAGGGAAATAGCATAGACTAAACTTGGACTGCATTAGATGTATTGTATGGTATATATAAAAGAGGATTAGGACTTACTCTACATAAGAGTTTATCCTAATCCTATTCATTAACTATATACTAGCGTTTGTAGATGTTCCACTATCTTTATTAACTCTCTCAAAAGATAACCAAACTCTTTTCTTATCACTACATAATGTTCCAGAATCACATACTTTTACATTATCTGCTAATACATTAGTCAATTTACTCTTTACACAAGCCACTAGTTCGTCATTGGATTCACTAGCGACAACAAATATTCCACCACTTGCTTGTGCTTTCTTATCATCGTCTAATGGGCTTGTGTTAGCACTTTGCACCAATTTCACACTATCCACACCACTTAAAGATGATTCACTTGTCAAACATAACTGATTAATTATAATCGTTTCCATAATATTTATTCCTTTATATAGGTTGATTTAATTAGATTTTAATAGGATTTGAATAAACTCAACCAAAAATTTAAAACAAAGCCAAAACGATAAGGTGTATCCCTTTAATATACCACGTACACACAATCTAATTGCATTTTTCAAATATTGGGCCTATATTTAACAATATGAAGGTTCCTAAAAATATTTTAAAAAAAATTTTAGAATTATCGGATGGACATCAAACCTTGTCTAGGTTCAATGCGGATACTGGGCAATGGGAAGATGTTGAGTATGATCCAAAGAATGAGACGCATATGCAAATAAAAGAAGCTCATCTAGCAGAAGTTGAAATTATGTGCTTAATTGAAGCAATGAGACTTGGAGTTTTAGAAAGAAGAGAGTTGGATTAGTATACTTTAAGTAATACTTATAGTAACTAATACATAATTCTATGGAATTATTAAGTATTTACTAAAAGTGATACTATAAGTATACTATAAGTATGGGAGGATGTCAAGTAAAAAATGATAATTGGACAAAAAAAGAGCAAAAAACCTACAAATAGAGAGCTAGTAGGAATGGTTGCAGCATTAGCAATGCAGGTAGAGAGATTACAGCTCCACGTAATGAATGGAGACAAGGCCCTGGACGAATATATGAAGATGAAAGGGGACAAAGAGGATTTTGTTAAGTATTTAGAAGAGAACTATAAAGATGATAAAGATAGTAAGAAGGCTGAAGGCAAATAATTTTGAAGAAGCTGAGTTCTACATATACCCATTGGACGAATTTAAAGGGAAGAACAAAACATACAAGCATTGGAGTAAGTGTAATGCTGGCGATTGGGGAATTAGTGACGACAATTATGTGGCTAAGTGCCTTCAGCGTAACATTTATAGCACAAATATTGAAATGGTGTTCCCGTATGGTAGGCAATTTGTTACAAAAACTGGTAAATTAGAGTTTGAGCCTCATTATTATAGTAAAAACTATAGTAATGTGACTACAAAAGGATATGATGAGCTAGAAGCCAATAAAAGTAGGTCTGATTTAGCAATAGATGCCTATTTAACGTACAAAATGGCAGGAAAAAGGCCAGATCTGGAGCAAATAGGTAAGATATACCGCCCAGATCAAAAAAACCCTGCAGTGGCAGCAAAAAGATTATTAAAATTAAAAGAGACAAAGAAAATTATGAGTGAGAAACTAAAAGAAGTGTTAATCGACCGAGATATTGATGAGGGGTATGTTCTGGACATTATAAAAGACGCAGTTGACGTAGCCAAAACAAAAGAAGATCCAGCTAATATGATACGTGCTGCTAAGGAATTGTCTGAATTTTTAGAAATGAAACCCAAACAGAAACAATTAACTGAATCTTTTGAGGTAGATATCTCTCATCAAATATCTAATAATTTTGAAAAAGAAAGAAAGAAACTGAAAGCGACTAAGGTAAGTGAAATCGATAAAGAAGACGATAGAAATACTATCAAAGAATAAAGAAACTTTAGAATTGTTCGTAGCTACTATGAGAGAAGTTGCTTCTGACCTAGCTATTAAAGTAATAGTTAAGAGAAAAAGTGGAAAAAGATAAAATTTTACTAGAGATGGAGAAAGACATGCTCTTATTCGGCCGCATGGTTATGCCGAATATGTTCAGTGAGAACTCTCCCAACTTTCATTACGACATAGTAAAGAAGTTGCATAGTTCAGATACAAAGCAAACAAATGTTATTGCTCCTCGTGGACATGCTAAGTCATCTATAGTTGCTGGTGTTTATCCATTATATCATTTAATGTTTGACAAGGGGATAAAAGTAATTGTTTTAGTATCTCGTACACAAGGTCATGCTACAAAACTTCTAGGGACACTTAAAGACGTATTAGATTACTCAAAAGAGTTTAGATACTTTTTTGGATACTGGGGGCAAAACTCAGCAAAGAAATGGACAAATACTGAAATTGAGTTAAAAGATGGAAGTATTATTATATGTAAAGGTACTGGACAACAAATACGTGGTATCAAGCACGGTAACCAACGTCCGACTCTTTTAATACTTGATGATCCAGAAGATGAGAACAACACTAAGACAGCAGAGTCAATGGAGTATAACCTTCGTTGGTTGCTACAATCTGGTGTTCCATCATTAGATCCTCTACGTGGTAAGATTGCTGTTATTGGTACTCCCCAACACCAAAGGTGTATGGTAGAAACATTAAAAGATATGAAAGGTTGGGATACATTAGAGTTTAGACCTGTTCTAGAAACTAATTACTCTTTATGGCCAGAAGTATGGCCTATAGAGAAGTTGAAACAGAAAAAAGATGAGTTAGATAGTATTAACAGACTTTCCGTATTTTACAGAGAGTACCTATGTCAGATAGTAGGTGACGAGGATAATTTATTTAGAGAAGAACATTTAAAACACTATAAGGGATACTTACAGAAGAATGAACAGGGATTGTCGAACCTCGTACTGACGAGCTTAAATGGCGAGGAAGTGGAAGAGGTTAGACCTGTAAACGTGTTTACTGGTGTCGATCCCGCATCTAGTACTGCTCAGACTGCTGACTTCTCGGTAATATTTAATATTGCAGTAGATGAGGACAATAATAGGTTTGTTCTACCTTATTACAGAAAAAGAGCTAAACCTTTACAGGTAGCAGATGCAGTTATAGATAACTTTAAAGTATATAAAAGTTCTAAAACTAGAATTGAATCAGTTGGTTATCAGGAGATGTTACGACAATATATAAAAGAAAAGTCAGAAGAATCTGGTATGTTTATACCAGGGTTAGAAATTAAAGAAAATCCTAGAACATCTAAATCTTATAGGTTAGAAAGCTTACAACCTCTATTTGCTAGTGGTAAAGTGTATATTCAAGAGAATATGCAACATTTTGTAGACGAGCTATTATTATATCCAAGAGGTAAGCATGATGACTTATTAGATGGTTTTTTCTATGCAAACAAAAATTGCTACAGACCAGTGCATGATATTGGCAATGTTAAGGAGAAAGAAGAGCGTTTATATCAAAAAGCAAAGAACTGGAAACTATTTTAAATAGTTCTTGACAAATCTATATAAAAACCCGTAATTTAGACCCAAACAGTTGTATGCCAAAAAAAGACCTAAATAAGTATAAATTAAGTTTTACGTCTTTTATTGGAAAGATAGACCTATTAAGCAAACTTGAGATACCAGAGGGGTATAAGGTTATAGATGCCAGAAAATATTCAGAAACGAAGAGCAAGAACCAGGACGCAGAGTGATGCAGACAAGAAGTTTGTTTTTGGATATGAAGATGGTCCAGCAATAAGTGTCAAAGAAATACCTAAAGACGTACAACTATCAAAAGAAGTCTGGCATGAATACAACAATGAAAGACAATTGTGGGCACAAAAATTTCAAGAATCCATAGAATTTCGTGCAGGAGCACAATGGACTAACGAAGAACAAGAAATACTAGAAGCTCGTGGACAAGCTCCCATCGTAGTTAATAGAATCCACCCTATCGTAGAGACTGCTAAATCTTTACTTACATACAACTCACCTCAATTCAGATCTAGTGCTAGGGAAGATTCAGACAGAGATACAGCTAAAGTGTTTTCAGACCTTTTTCAATATATCTGGGAAAAATCATCTGGCGATGAAGAACTTAAAAAAGCTATTGACGACTATTATGTTGGAGGTATGGGAGTGTTCACAGTTTATCAAGACCCTATGGCTGATCTAGGTAAGGGTGAAGTATGTATAAAGTCTATCAATCCCTTAGATGTATACATTGATCCTAACTCAAAAGATATATATGCAAGAGATGCTGCTCACATTATTATAGCTAAGCATTTGACAGACGAACAAGCTAAACAAATTTATCCAGAATATATGAATAAAATTGAAAATTCAGAAGAAGATAACGGAGTTGGTGCAGGAGATTATCCTATAACTGACTTAGCAGCTACTGAAGGACAAATGTTTCGTTCTGGAGATGACAATAGATTCCATAAAAATCGTAAATATCTAGAAAGATACACAAAAGAATTAGAAAACTATCATAACGTATATGAACCTTTCTCTGATAGAGAATTTTTATTTACACAAAAAGAGTATAATAAATATCGCCAGAAAGGTTATATAAAAATAAGAAAAATTACTGGTGAAGAACTGATAATTCATGACGATGAGGCTATTTTAGACTTAATGGAGATTATTGTTAAAGATGGACCTCAGTTTCACTATGAATTGCCAGAACCTCAAGCGAATGAAATGGGCGAAGTAATTCCTCAGCCTCCAGTTAGAGTTCCAGGGCCAGAAAATGCAGACTCAATTCCAGGTAGTACAACTGTTTTAATACCTATTACTACAGAAGAGTTGGTTGGTATGGGAGAGATAACAGCTAATAAAGTAGAAAAACCTTGTATTAAGCAAGTCGTTTCCGTTGGAGACACACTTCTTTATACGAGAATGCTACCAACAGAAGACTATCCTATCATTCCTCTAATGAATGTTCACCATAGAAATCCATATCCTGAATCTGACGTAAGATTATACAGACCTTTGCAAGAATATATTAATAAAATACGTTCTTTAATCATAGCACATGCAAGTACGAGTACAAATGTTAAGCTTCTTATACCTAGAGGCTCAGCAGATCTTCGACAGATAGAAGAGGAGTGGAGTAAAGCTGGAACCAGTGTTATTGAGTTTGACGCTGAGCTGGGTGCACCGATCGTTGCTGGTCCAGTTCCATTGCCTAATGAATTATATAAGAATGAATCAGATGCTAAATACGACTTAGAATATGGATTCGGTATTTTTGAAATGATGCAAGGAAGTGGTAAAGGTGCTCCATCTACATACAGAGGAACAATGGTTGTAGATGAATTTGGACAAAGAAGAATTAAATCAAGAAGAGATGACATAGAAAACTTTTTAAATCAAGCTGCAAAAGTTGCAATACCTTTAATACAGCAACTTTATACAGAAGAAAAGGTTATTCGTTTAGTTCAACCTAATGGACTGGAAAAGGAAGAAAGAATTAACTTCTATAGAGAAATTGACGATGATGCAGTTAAAAAATTCCATGACATTGGTGTAGGGAAATATGACTTAGTAGTAGTATCTGGATCTACGTTACCAACAAACAGAATGGCCTTATTAAATACGTATATGGAAATGTATAAAATGGGTCTAATTGACCAAGTAGAAGTCTTAAAGAAGACAGAAGTTGTAGACATAGAGGGTGTATTACAAAGACATGGACAAATGCAACAACTAATGCAACAAAATGAACAGCTATCAGAAGAATTAAAGAAGGTCAAAGGAGACCTTCAAACTGCTTCACGTGAAGAAATCCACGCTAAGAAGCGTTTAGAAGTAGAAAAATTCAGTGGAGACTTAGATAAAATATCTAATCGTGCTGAAATGGCATCTAGCTTAATGAAAGCTAGATTGAATGATGCAAAATCAAATCTGATAACCTCTGTTAAGCCAGAAGGGGAAGAGTCGAAGGACCTATATGATGATATAGCCCAAGACGAATTACTCTAGGAAATGGAGAATTAGAAAAGGAGACAACATGAGTAATAATGAAGATAACTTGACACAAACACAAGAACAAAAAGTGGAAGAAACGACTGCAAATCCTTCTTCCCCTACACAAGAAGACATATTCAACGAAGTATTCGGAAGCGATAATCGTGAGGAGTTTGTTGCAAAAGCTCCATCACAACCGAGTAACCTTGTTGAGAGTGACCCTTCCAATGTTCCAGATGTTAGTGAACAAGGGAGTGAAGCCGATAGTTACAAATATTGGCAAAGTCAAGCAGATAAAAGACAAGCAGAACTTGATGCTCTGAAAAGCCAAGTAGCTGATATCGAAGATGTAATGCCAATTGCAAGACATCTTAAACGAAATCCAGAGATAATTCAAAATCTTGCTAGTCAAGCTCCTCAGGAAACAGTGAATACATTAGAAAAACCTGTTAAACCTAAGAAGCCTGGAGACTATGATCATTCCGAAGCACTAGCTGACCCTGAGAGCGATTCTGGAAAGTATCTATCTCAGAGAGAAGCGTATATGGACAATATGACTGATTACATGGGTGAATTAGAAGAATCGAGGCAAGAAGAACTAGCTGTTCAACAGCAAGCTCAAATGCAACAATCTAGAGACAATCAAGTCTTTACTGAGTTGCAAGGAAAGCATGGTTTTTCTCCTAGTGAAGCTACTCAATTTATCAGTGAAATGAGTCGTCCCGAGTCTTTAACTTTAGACAATTTAGTTAAATTGCATAAAATTAACACTGGTCAAGGTGTTGATACAACTCAAATTAGCCAATCGGTTACGCAAGTAAGTGATAAAGCTAAAATGAGACAGCAAACACTAAATAGTAGAAAGGATAAGTTGGAAATACCTAGGCCGATAGGTGTCCAACCAGGTGCTTCAGTGCAGTCATCTAAAAGTGTAGAAGATAATATGATGGATAGTTTTGTTAATAATTTTAATAAAAAGAATCCATTTCAATAAACAGGAGATGATGAATCATGGCAGATCAATATAGTATAACTGCAGGGGATGCAGTTCAAGGAACGTCGATTAACGTCGACAGACGAATCTTTAACTTCGGTGAAAGAATCGCTGAATTAGCACCCCAACAATCACCTTTCTTCTCATATTTATCAAATGTTGCAAAAGTGCCAACAGACGATCCAGTCTTTAAGTTCTTAGAACAGAGACATCAATGGCAAAGACGTAACTTCCAAATCACCTCAGCGGGTGAAGTAACTGGAGCAGCAGGTAATACACCAGCTGATTCAGACTGGAATGTTACTGCATTTGACGTAGAATGTCTATATGACAAATATGGAAGAGAAGTGACAACAGCCGTTCGACCTGAGTATTTTGTAGTCGGACAAATGGTAGCAATAGAATGTGAATGGGATTTAGATGGTACAGACGGAGGCGACACACCTGCGATTGCTTATTACAGAGTAACAGCAGTGGATAATTCAAATACCGCAAAAGCCACTCTAGCAATGTCATTCGTAAAAGCTATGCTAAAAGCAACAAGAAGTGCCGATGGAGCAGACGCTGCAACTAAAGGACTTGTAACAGTAACATCAGCTGACAAACTACGTTTTGACGCTGGTATGAAGGGACAAGTTATTGGTTCAGCTTTTGCAGAAGGTGGAACTGATCCAGAAGGATGGAAAGACGAGTTCTATAACAGAGAAGGGTATTGTCAAATCTTTAAGACTTCAGTACCTCTATTCTCTGGTACAGCTCTAGCAACCAGATATCGTGGAGAAGCAAATGAGTATATGCGTGTATACCAAGAAAAACTTATGGAACATAAGATGGATCTTGAGCATGCTATGTTATTTGGAATCGGAACAGATTCAAACCCTGCCTCTGGCGGACCACTTCGTAGATCATGGGGTATCGTACCTTACACTGAAGCATATGGTAAAGTGAAAACTTTCCAATACTCTTCAGCTAACTACGATCACTTCATTGATGCAATGGAAGACGTTTTTTCACCTGAATCTGGAAACAGTGGTGAAAAACTAGTATTAGCTTCAAGAAAAGTTCTATCTTGGTTGAATAAACTAGGTGGAAGTTCATTCTTAGGCAATACTATGGCTTTAAATAGTCAAGTAGGAAGCGGTCTTGATATTCAAAATATCAAGGGAGGCTTCGGTCATCACGTTACTAGAGTATCAACTCTATATGGTAATCTTAACTTTGTTTTAGAACCATTGTTTAGAAACCAACATGAGAATACAGCAGTAATGATTGACCTTAACAACGTAGCTTATAGACCGTTATCTGGTAACGGAGTGTCTCGTGATACTCAGATTATCACTAACGTTCAAAATAGAAACGTTGATGGAAGAAAAGATATGATTCTTACAGAAGCAGGTCTTGAAATCCAACTTCCTGAAACACATACAGTGTTACAGTTTAGTTAATAAAATAGGGGGAGTTGCAATATACTCCCCCATATTTAGGAGAATTTATGATAGGCAATAGAACTAGAAGAGATTTTAGAAAGAAAGCACAAATAGGTAGAAACATTATAAAAGGAATTGTTACCGTTACATCCTTTGTGTTGCCTGGTGGAAAAGTTTATAAAGGTGTTAAAGCTGCTCAGAAACTTAAGCAGTATAGAAAAGTACGACAAATGCAAGTGACTAGAGGACAAAGAAGAGCACAAAAAGCATCTGAAGGATTAGTTAGTTTAACTGGTAAAAAACTATAAAGGTAGATAATGAGTTTTAAAACAGAGATAGAAGCAATAGTTGGTGATATAGATAGCCCAGATTATACAGCTGAAGCTGCTTTATATCTAACTGAGGGAGTAAAGTTTGTATTAAAGTTTGTAGGCAAAAACAGAGAGATGGCTCAAAAGCTTACATCTAATGCTGTTCTTAATAATACTAGCACAACATTAGACACTAGTCCTATATTAAATGTTGTTTCCGTTACTAGAGGAGATGGAACTAGAAACAGAGAAGCACTAGAAGTAGCTTTTGAAAATTTTGATGATTATAAAGATGTTAATAGTATTTACTATAGCAGTAAGTTTGATCCAGTATATTCAATTATAAATGATACACTGTATGTTCAACCAGAACCTACTGCAACTGAAAATGCAGTAATAAGAAAAATACAACCAGCGGCAATTAGTTTAGGTGGAACTTCAGTGGATAATGTTCCAGATGAATTGCATAGAGGAATTGTTTTATATGCTTCTAAAGAAATGTTAAGAAAATTTTTAAGCACTAAAAATGCAGGATTACCAGCTAATTTAAGTTTACCGAGCGTACCAAGTGCAGGTTCTGTAGGAACAGTAACATTAGGAAGCTTAGGAAGTGCACCAGCTTATAGCAAAACAGCTTTAACCTTAACTAGTTCACCAAGTATTAATTCATTGAATGTTAGTGCTTCTGTTCCATCAGTAATAACATTAGGAACAGTTGCTTACACAGATGCAAGCGTAGGTGATGCATCAACTACAGGAGAAGCTGTTGCGGCAGTTACAATACCTTCTATTACAGATGCAAATGTAACAACTGTTGTTCCTGCTTATACTAAAACAGCTATGAGTTTAACTAGTGCACCAAATATAAGTGCTTTAACTATAGGTGCTAGCGTTCCTTCAACAATTAATTTAACTAGTGTAAGTTATACAGATGCAAGTGCGGGAGATGCTTCTGCAGGAACTGTAAGTGGAGTAACTACTGCAAGTGTATCAGATGCCAATGTAACTACAGGCAATTCAGCTATATCTGCATTACCAGCTTATGCACCAGCATCTATTAACATGACAGGAGCTCCAGGTATAAGTTCTTTAACTGTGAATGAAAGTGCACCAAATGCACCAAGTATTGCTGATGTAGGTGTAGGTAACTTACCAAGTGCACCAGCATATGCACCACCATCTTTGTCATTAGATTTTGGAACTTTAAGTGCAACAGATACTTCTGCTGGAGTTGAAGCAAATTTAGGTGTTGATGATTTTATTTATGACGAAGATCCAGAAATGGCAGCAATAGCATTACAAAAAATTGGAACACAAATTGATAAATATCAAAGTGATATACAAAATCAATTAAATGAATTTAATGAAAACATGACTGCTTACAATGCTAATGTTCAAAAACTTATGAAACAAGCTGATATGGAAGAAAGTGAATCATTACAAGGGATTCAAAAATATTCACAAGATATAAATTCATATCAAATTACAATTAATAAAAAAGTTCAAGAGTGGCAAGTTAATACCGAAAAAGAACTTAATTTATGGCAGACAAAAAGACAAACTGAATTGCAACAATATTCAGCAGATATACAAAATAATTTAAACGAATATCAAGAACATTTAAATATTTATCAAGTAGAAGTTCAAGAAGAATTACAAAAACAAAATGTAGCATTAGACAAAGTAAGAACAGATGCTCAAATTGCTGCTCAAAAAGCACAACAAGATTCAGCTGCTACAACTGATGTTGCTAAGTTTAATAAACAAAAAGATCTACAAATAAGTATGGAAGCTAGAGCCAAAGATATGGAGTCTTTAATTGCAAATAATAATGCTATCGTAGCTGATTATCAAGCAAGAGTTGAATCTTATGGTGTTCAAGTCAATGATCAACTACAAGAATATAGAGCTAATTTAGAAAGAGAATTACAATTATTTCAGTTAAAAAGAACTACAGAAATTCAAAAACACCAAAATGATATTCAAGATGAACTAAATGAGTTCAATAAAGATAATGTTCGTTATCAAGCAGAAGTGCAAGAAGAATTGACTAAACATAATACTGCTTTACAAAAAGCTATTGCTCAAGCACAAATAGATGCATCAGATGCACAGCAGGAAAGTGAAATTGCAGCAACTAGAAATTTATCTAATATGAATAAAGATTTACAAATCAAGTTAGAAGCATCTACTAAAGATATGGAAGTTATTATAGTTCAAAATACTGCTAAAGTAGCTGATTATCAAGCTAGAGTTGGATCATACCAAGCTCAAGTTGCTGAACAAGTTCAAGAATATCAAGTAAATTTAGAAAAAGAGCTTGGATTATTTAACACTAAAAGAAATACAGAATTACAAAAACATCAAAACGATATTCAAGATGAATTAAATGAATTTCAAAAAGAACTGTCTATATATCAAGCAGATTTACAACATAAAATTCAACAATCACAATTAAGTTCTGATAAAGAAGCTATGGAAATACAGCAATATGCTACTGAAGTAGAATCTTATGGACAGCAAATAGCTAAAGAAGTCCAAAACTTTACAACTAAACTTCAAAAAGTTACTACAGATTATCAATGGTATCTAGACCAGTACAATAAAGTTAGACAAGACTTAGTAGAGTTTTTATCATATTATTTAGGTTCACCTCAAATACAGGAGCAAGGAAATGAAGCTGCAGCAAATGATTGAAATGGTTAAGAAGCATCATCCTGAACTTGGTACTAATGAAATTATTCATAGTTTAAATCAAGCATCAGATGACTTTTCGGCTAGAACTTTAATATTGGATGAAGCTACTCAATTCAATACTGTAGCTGATCAAAGATATTACGGTTTAAAAGCAGAAATATTAGAAATTAAATCAATAGATTTACAAGATTCAGAAGGAAATGTTAAAAGAATTAAAAGATTGGTTGGTAGACCTGAATATAGGGATTTAACATAATGCCAAATTATAATTATAGCAAAGTATACACAAGAACTACCAAGCAACACGTATGGTGGGTTGAAAGAGATTCGATTGGTCTTGCATTATTTGATCCATTAGAAAGTGAATCAACTAGATTTAAATCAGTTGATGAAGTATTAACAATTACTATATTTTACTACAAGAAAGCAGAGCATTTTAATACTTTAGATTCTGCTTCTTCTAGTATGACAGAAGTAAGTGAGCTACCTACTCAATTTCATCAATATTTAGTAGATAAAGCAATTCAGTTGGGATATGAAACAAAACCAGAAGGGCTTAATCACGCTAGATACTATTCAAATAGATACGAAGAAGGAGTAAAGGAAGCTAAAATGTTTAAAAACCGTGGACGTATAAGTGGCATGGTTTCTATCAAACAACAGGAGTTTTAATGGCAAAAACTTGGAGAAAAGGACATTTTGGAGTAGAATCTTTTACTTCTATATATACAGCTTTGGATGATTTGTTAGCTAGTTTTAATGATAATTTATCTGCTAATTTTACAGATAGAAATCAACCTTCTAATCCAACTTTTAGTAATATATCAGATTTAACTACAAGTTTTAGTAACGTTTCAGATGTGTCTAATCCTACTTTTAGCGATGTAGCAGATGTGTCTAATCCTACTTTTTCTAATATTTCAGATGTATCTAGTCCAAACTATAACGACATAGGGAGATCTACATAATGGGTGGAACTTTATCAAAACCAAATCAAATTAAAGATGTATATACTAAATTAGTATTTTTTGATGGAAATTCATTAAAATACGACAATGGAACAGCTGATGTGGTAATTACAGAAGCAGATAATTTTTCAGGAGATATAGTAGGTGGAACAGGAATTACTGCTACAGTATTGAATGGACAAACAACAATAAGTGTAACAGACGCTGAAGTCTTGTTACAAACTGAAGACATAAACGGAGGGGTATTCTAAAATGGCGAATAAAATACAATTACATAGAACTTCCACATATAATGCTACTGGTGCTCCTGGCTCTCTTTCTTATGGAGAATTAGCATGGGTTAATGGTAGCAATAAATTATATGTTGGAGTTTTAGCAAGCAATAACAGTACAGTAAATGTTACTGAATTTAACAGCATAGTAGTAGGACAGATTCCAGATTCTGCAGTAGGAACTAAAGGTTTAGTTATAATCGCAGCAGGAGAAGGATTAGATGTTGGCTACTCATCAGGTACAGCAACAGTATCCGCAGAAGACGCAACTACATCAAATAAAGGTGTAGCATCGTTTGCAAGTGCAGACTTTGCAGTATCAAGTGGAGCAGTATCTATTTCAAGTGTATCTAATGCACAGTTAGCAGGTAGTATTGCTAATGCTAAATTAGCTAATAGTAGTGTTACTATTGGTGATTCAGCTGTAGCACTTGGTGGAACAGACACAACTTTAACTGGATTAACAGATCTAGATATGACTGCTGGTAATAAAACAATATTAGATAGTATAGGTTCAAACACCTTAACTATCGGTGCAAGTGGAACTACAGTAGCTATTGCTGGTAACTTAACAGTAGCAGGAGCAACAACTACTCTTAATACATCAACATTAGATGTTGAAGATATTAATATTACAGTAGCTAAAGGAGCAGCAGATTCTTCAGCTGCAGACGGAGCTGGTATTACAGTAGATGGAGCAGGAGCAAGTATGATATATGATCACACAGGAACTCAATGGGAGTTTAATAAACCTGTTGAAGCACAACAAGGCTTTGTAGACACAACTATAGACTGCGGTACATATTCGTAAATGGCTAATGTTTTAAAAATTAAACGTGGGTCAAGTGTACCCTCTAGTAGCGATCTATCTGTATATGAGTTAGGATATAGGACAGGAACAACTGAACTATATATTAACGATAATGGCACGTATCGTCAAGTCGGCGGTGCGTCTTCTGGCGGAGCTGTAGATTCTATAGCTAACTTTGCTGACAATAGACTTCTTACAGCATCTGACGCTGATTCTATTAACGGAGAAGCCAATCTTACTTTTGATGGTGGTAAATTGCATTTATCAAGTGGTACTGCACAGACAGATAATGATGGAATGCTTAAAGTAGAACAAACAAGCACCTCATCAGGAAGTGCAGCTACAAATGCAGGTATTAATACTAAAAATTATCATGGTACTTCTCAATTTCTACAATGGGAAGAATTAGGTGTAAGAATTGGAAGTAGAATCTTAACTAATAGTGGTGTAGGAGATGTTGTCTTTACAGCAGGTGCAGATTCTGAAAAGATGAGAATTAAAGCTGATGGTAATGTCGGTATAGGAACTGATTCACCTGGAGAAAAGTTAACAATAAAAGCATCAGCTAATGCTAATACAGAAGTTATTAAAATTAGAGATAGTGGTGGAACTGAAAAATTTGTTATTGGATTACAAGCAAGTACTGGTAATCCAACAATTTCAACAAATGATGGTGATTTATATGTAGATGCAACTCACGATATAAACCTTGATGCTGCAGGTGGACAAATATTTTTTACACA
>Ga0209337_1000653_pt1 | contig 27935 bp, 41 predicted proteins | sample LinPmetageLP53_FD_184044 | JGI IMG/M metagenome (GOLD analysis project Ga0209337, IMG submission 184044) | Marine viral communities from the Pacific Ocean - LP-53 (SPAdes) (version 2) | ecosystem: Environmental > Aquatic > Marine > Oceanic | place: Pacific Ocean | collected 2010-02-08 | reverse complement strand
ATGCTATAATTTAATAACTTTTAACTAAAATAACCTTTGTATATATAGAATGAAAAAAGAAGTAATACTAAACGTACCCCAAAATTGGGGCGAGGTAACACTAGGTAACTACCAAAATTACGTAGAAACTAGCGAGAGTAAAGACCCTACCGACGTAATATATAATACTATAAGTAGCTTTTGTAACGTACCTACGGAAGTAGTAAAGCGTTTTAAACTAAAGGACTTAAAAACAGTATATAACAGTTTAAACAAACTAATAAAGGTAGAGCTTAACAAAGCCTTAATAAATAAAATACAGTTAGACGGTGTAACCTATGGTATGCACCCTAATTTGGATAGTATGACTTTTGGCGAGTATGTAGACGTTGAAGAGTTTACCAAAGAAAATATAGGAGGTTTTCATAAAGTATTAGCAGTATTATATAGACCAATAACGGAAGAGGAAAACGGTAAATATAATATAGAGCCGTACGAGGTTAGACACCAAGCGAACGCCGAGAAATTTAAGGCGGTTAATATGGACGTAGTAAACGGGCTTACGGTTTTTTTTTACAATTTAGGGAGCAAGTGCTTGCTAACTTTTCAAGCCTCTATAGTGGAAACACCGACCCCGACGGGTCAGACGTTGCCAGAGCCTACGGGTGGTTTGGTATCATAGATAGTTTAGCTAATAACGACGTAAGCAAATACGACGATATAACAAAGCTACCGTTTAAACAATGCCTACTAAAACTATGTTACGATATAGATAAAAACAGAGAACTAAAACGCAAGCGTAAAAAAAATGATAACGTACAACGGAATAATAGAGTATTTTAAAGAGGTCGCTAATAAGCACACCCAAATAAATAGCTTTAGCTTTGGCGATATAGACGACGCCGACCTAGAGAAAATAGAAGAGTACCCACTATTACACGTTGGCGTTACGGGTGCAAATATAGACGAGCGAGTAATAAGCTACGATATTAATATAATGTTAATAGAAATAGTAGACGATAAAGACAAGCGCAAGGATAACGAAAAATACGCCCTATCTAATACGCTCCAAATATTACAAGACTTACAAACTGAATTTTTAAAAGGTAGTAGCATAGTAACCCCAGACACAAAGCTAACGGGTAACGCTCTAAGTTGTACCCCTATAACGGGTAACTACAATAACCGCGTAGTAGGGTGGTCTACTGTAATGACTATAGAGGGCGCTAACGAAAGCGAGGCGTGTAATATACCTTATATGCCTTTACTTAGTTGGGACTATGAAACACCAACCCCGCCTATAGGTAAATTAAATACGAGCGGTTATACTTGGTATAGTGCTACAGAAAAACAAGAGGGTAATATAGACTACGCTACTAATGAGTACGTAAGAGAATGGAAACCAATAATAGACGGTAAAAGCATAGGAACATTATTTGGCAGTACAACAACCGACGGAAGTATAGAGTATCAATTTAAAAATAAGGCTATTAATATTAAAGGTATAGACCCCGTAGTATTTACAGCTAGTCAAACTACAATAGCTTCAAACGATATTTATTTTATTAAAATAAACCAATTTACGGGAGACACAAATAAAATTTTCTCTATAGTTTCAGCTACGGGCTACGCTGACTTAGTTATAACAAACGGAGTTATAGGGTTAAAAAATGAAAACGGTTATTTAGTGCCTTTGTCCCCTAGTGGCGATATAACGGGACTACAAACGGGCAACCCAAAACTATTAGACGATAACGCAATAATAAGAGATACGCCGTATACTTTTGCTATTAAAATACAAGACAGTAATAAAGTACGTCTATACTACGGTGGTACTGAATACGCTGAACTAACTACAATAGGCAATATAACGGGGTTAGGTACTTTTTACATAGGCAATAGGCTAGATACATCTACTGTATTAAAAACCAACTTTAACGTACAAGAGGTTATATATACTAACGGTACTATGAGCGATACAACAATAGAAAATACTATAGAATGGCTAAACGCAAAATAGGGGTAATAGATAATAATACTATTGACGCTATGAACTTATACGCCAAAGAGGTAGTAAAAAGAGCAAAGCGTAACCTTAAAATAAAAAAGAAAATAGAGGGTAAAGCTAGAATAACCGATAATACGGGAGCTCTAGCTAAAGGTCTTAGCTATAAATTGGTTAAAGGTCAGAATACTCTTAATATGCGTTTTACAAGTAACCAACCTTACGCCGACTTTATAGAGCAAGGTGTAAAAGGTAGTACCTCTAGTTATGCGTCAGCGAGTAAAAGCCCTTTTAAATTTAAGAGCCAAAACCTAGCTAGCGGGGTAGTTGAAGAGTGGATAAATACAAAGCCTATAAAACTAAGAGACTTAAAGACTAACCAATTTATAAGCCCTACAGAACAAGCAAAAAAGCAAGCATCGTATTTGATAGGTAGAAGTATAGCTAATAAGGGTATAGCACCTAGGCACTTTTTTAAAGACGCTATAGAGGAAACTAAAAACCGCTTTGTAATGGACTTAGCGCAAGGCATGATAAAAGACACGTTTAAAACTTTTAAAGATATAGTAGAGTAATGGCAATAACTAATTCAAATTTTAACAACTCAGACTTTGTAAAAGCCTCGGGCAAAAGAATAATAACATGTAGTAGTGATAAAATTGGAACGGCGAACGTATTTAATTATAGGTTTTTGTTAGAGCTAAATATAAGCGGTACAGTATACTCTTACACTTTTAGACCTAATAATGAGAACTACGGCTTTATAAATATTACTAAAATATTACAAAGTCATATAAAAGATATAGGCGACGTACAACAAACGTTAACAGTACCAACAAGGGCAACAAATTTAAACATTGCACAATTTAAACAAAATATACACGCTATGCCCTATAAGGCTACGGCTACAACTCAAGCTCTAACAAGCGTAAATAATAATACTTTTAGAATATCGGCACAACTATTTGATTTTTACGGCGACTCCGCTACGGTAGTACCAACTAAACGAACGGCGGGCTCATCATTTAGTTATATATATGCTATATGCGGTTACGACAAAGCTACTGACTTAATAAACGTAGATTATTCCCCGTATTATTTAGACGACGTTAAATCTGAATTTTTAAACAACAACTTTAATTTTTTACGAAACCCTCAAGGCGGTAGTCATTACACTATATATTGTTCATATTATGATTGGGGTACAATGAGTATGTTTAGACCTACTTTTTTTAACCAACAAATAGCAGACTTTATAATAGTAAGGTACTATAATGATAGCGATACTTTACTAGGTAGTTTATCTATAGGCGGAATTAACACAACGTCAGCAGTTACAGAGGGTTTAATAACTACTATAGGACTTTACCCGCAAAATCTTAATAAATTGGATAGCGGTAATAGACCCGCAAGTTTTGGCTCTACTTTAGCCTACTACGAAATTTACGCAAGTGATACTAGCGCGGGCGTAGGGTCTGTATTAAGTCAACAATATAGATTTGTATTGACTGAAAGATTTAAACAAAATAACGCATTTGGACAAGGTATAGAGTTTTGCAGAAAATACAACCGCCAAAGGTTTGCCTACATTAATAATTTTGGCGTATGGGAATATATTACATTTACCGAGCTCCGTAGAGATAATATAAGTAGTAACCCTACAAATATAAAAGGGTCAGTATTTAATTATGACGGTAATTTTGAAGACCTTACGAGCTCAAATAAAAATTATAAAGAAATAGGATATATACCCGACGTAGCGCATAGAGGAGAAAAAACAGTTGCTACAAACTTTAACGAAACCTTTACAGTAAATACGGGGTTTTTAAGCGACGGAGATATACAAAAGGTTAAAGATATGTTTTTAAGTAATAAAATTAGTTATATAAATGACGACGGGTCGGCGAGAGCGGTTATACTAGAAAACTCTACTATAAACGCAGTAAATAGCATAGTAAAAGCAACGCCAGAAACAACCCCGCCGCGTCTATTTGATAGTAGTAAACAATACGAGCAAGTAAGCTATCAGTTAACTTTTAGGTATAGCGTACCAACTAACAATAATATAGTATTTTAATGGCTAGTACTTTAGTAGCAATAGACAAAGACGGTAATAGTTTTTACCTAGACGTATTACAAGGGCAACCTATTACGGCTGATTTTAAGTTTAAAGATATTACCGACCTTAAAACAAAGGGTAGCCATACCTATAACTTTAGGCTACCTAGTACACCTAATAATGATAGCTATTTCTCTACTTACTTTATGGTAGGTAGCTATTGCGCCGACGACGGTACAAACGGTAATTTTAACCCTTACTTTAAAGCAGAGGCTTACCTATTACAAGACACTATAGAAGTCTTTAGCGGTTACCTACAATTAGTAAACGTATTTTTAAGAGACGGCAATAGTTACGAGTACGAAGTAATTTTGTATAGCGCTGACGTTTCACTAATGGACGAACTTAAAGGCGTTAAAATGAGCGACCTAGATTATAGCGCTTACGACCACACCCCTACAGTAGACAATATTCATAATAGTTACGCAACTAATAGTATAGCAAACGGCGACTTAGTATATTCATTTTTTGACTATGGTACGGGTATGGCAACTAGTCAAAGCTCGGAGTTTTTTGTACCTACTACAACGGGCTTTCCTTTTCCACAATATAATAGAATAGATATAGAGCACTTACGCCCACAAATTAGACTTTCGGCTTTATTAAATAGAATACTAGAGCATAAAGGTTATACCTATGAAAGTCAATTTTTTAGCGGTGCTTTAGGTAGTAAAATTTTTTGTGATATAAATTATAGCGGTGGCGATAGCCTAGTAAGTAATACGCCCGAATCTTTTTACAAAGTAAAAGCAAATAATACTAGTAGTCAAATAATAGAGTACGGTAGCACGCTAAACATATTAAACACCCCTACCGAAAATTTAGACCTAAGCAATAGCTTTGACCCCTCAACAAATATATATAGCCCGCCTTTTGGTGGTGTGTATCAAGTTACTGTAAGGGCAACTTTAAACGGGCAAGCGGGCGACATGGGGACAAATAGCCCCGCTAGGTTTGGTTTATATTTAAAAACGGGGGCAAATACGTATTTATTAATAACCTACGCGGGGAATGAGTTTAATATAGGCGCGGGTACTACGCAAACTATTACCTCGGGTTTTGATACGTCTGTACCTATATATTTAGTAAATGGCGGACAACTACAGTTAAGTTCGGCGTCCAATATAGTAGTAAGGTTAATTACTCAAACAAATAACGCGTACCCCGTTGGCGATAATATAGAAATAACCGACGCGTCCATACAAGTTGATTTGATAGGTGCAAACATAACGGGCGCGCAAATTAGTATTAACCAACTATTTGGCAACCTAAAAGCTATAGACTTATTTAGTAGTGTTATACGTAAATTTAACCTTACAGTAATACCAGATAAAACAAATAGTAAGCACGTATTTATTGAGCCTTATAACGACTTTATGAGCGCGTCAAGAGGTGCTAAAGATTGGAGTAAAAAAATAGACTTTACTAAAGACGTGCAAATAATACCGCCGAGTAAAATAAGCGGGCGAAACGCTTTGTTTAAAGATACCCCAAGCGATGACTATGTTTACCAAAGTATATTAAAGTCTCGTAGTTTTACGTACGGCGAGTACGACTATAATATAGGTAACGAGTTTAGCGAAACTACTAATAATTTTACTAGCGTATTTAGTCCTACTATAAATTACCCTATACAAGACGCGGGGATATATACTAGTCCTATTATAAATATAGACGAGGACGGCTATAAAAACGTAGGGGGTATAAGATTAAGTTTTTATCATGGTACGCAAGTAGTAAGCAACGGCTTAAAATATGCTTTATTTTATGACGGGGACTACCTCAACAATAAACAAATAGTACCGTACTTTAGTGCATTTAGCGAGGTAGGTTTTCAAACTAGTACAACAGTATTTTCTGTAAATTGGGGGTGTACTCTTAGCGAACAATTAGGGCTATGGGAACAAATACCTCTTTTCGGTTTAGCGTATAAATATTGGCTTAGTTATATAAGAACAAACTTTGATAAGAACGCCCGTATGCTTACGGCTTATATGAGACTTAGCGCTAGCGATATAGAAGACTTTCAATTTAACGACGTTATACATATTAACGGCGAAGACTACATAGTAAATAGTATAAAGGGATATAATATAAACTCAACTAGTATTTGTAAGGTAGAGCTCTTAAAAACCTATATAACCTTTGGTAGTTTTCCGCCAGACTACGACCCCGTAAGCGCGGATAACTGCCCCGAAGTTGGCACTATGTATGTTTCAGACGGGGTAGTATATGACAGTTTTACTCAACTATCTTTAAATGAAAGTTGTTGCTCTTTATTTAATCAAGCCTATAACGGTAGTATAGGGTTTTTCTTTAATAATAAATGTTATTTAGACCAACAAAGGCGAGTAAGAAGAGTAGAAACACCAATAAACAATAAAGTAGTAGGAGTAGAAAACAACTTTAATTTTAACCAAGGCGGTACAATTCAAGGTAGCCGTAACCAAATAGTAAACGGCGGTAGAGATATTAAAGTAAACGGGAACGAAAACGTAATAAGGTCGGCAGTATCTAAAGTAGATATAACGGGCGACGAAAATATAGTTTTTGAAAAGTCTACAGACGTAACTATTATAGGTAAGGGTAATATGGTTAGACCCGCTAGCGATAATTTTACCGTAAACTTTCAAGACGTTGTATATAATAACTCTTTAAATAACATACGTATAACGGGCGACTACGGGCTAGCTTTAAATAACAACGAAGTAATAGTAAGCACGTCAGAAGAAAATCAACAAGGTACAAGCCAAACCGCAGAAAACATAATAAGAACAACAACGGCGGGCGGTAGACGTGAGGCTTGGGTAGGTCAGCTAGGCGCGTTTACTACGTACCCCGTAGGTACAACCTATAACGGCGACCTAGGTACAAATTGTTTTAGACTACCCGCTAAGACTTTAATAAAATTAACTGTAACACTACAAGCTACTACGGGGGGCTCTACAAATACTTTAAATACTGAAAGTTGGGAATTGGTAAAAGAGTTTAAAATACTTAGCGGAACTGCCCCTATAGTTTTATCTAGTAACCAAGTAAGCCAAAGACAAACTACGGCTTTTAGTGGTGCAACTCTTGACCTACACCCTACAAGTAATATACCTTATTTGTATAACGCTTATTTATTATATATGCGTTTACCCTTTAATACTTTAGTAAATGATACTAGTTATGTAATAAAAACAAAATACACCTCTAGCGTTTTAAGTGGTACGGTAACTACTAATATATTACCGAGCGATATTACGGGATTAAAGCTATGGTTAGATAGTACAAACTTTGGTAGCTTTAGTTTTAACTCTACAGTAGGTAGCGGGCAACCTATTACACAATGGAACGATTTAAGCGGAGGCGCTAATAATCTTTTACAAAACCAAAGTACGTATATGCCTCGTTGGGTTAGCGGTGCGGGAGCGGGGGGCGGGCGTCCTTTTGTATCTTTTGACGGTACTACTGCCTTTATGTTTAATACAGATGTAGACTTAGTAGGGTTAGCCAGTAGCAATAATACTTTTATAGTAGTATTTGAAAGTCAAATAACAACGCAAGAAACATACGGGCAAGTTTTACTAGGTGTAAACACTATTACGGGTACACCAAGGGCGGGTATATCTATAAATAATAACTCTACTTTTGGCGGTGCGGGAGCTGATAGCGTTAGCTATTATAACGAAAATACTACTACAAATATGTTTCAATGTAACATAGCTAGCGCGGGCGTAACAGATAAAAAAATAGTAGTAGGTAGAAGAGACGGCGCTAACCTAGATATAATAGACGAGAACGAGAACACCGACACCTATACAACGGCAAGCAACCCAACAGACGCGCATTATTTTACTATAGGCGGTAGGTTTAACGGGTCTATAGACTTTGCCGAGTTTAAGGGGAACGTATACGAAATTATTTGTTATGACAATAAGATAAGCGACGCAGACCGCGACAAACTAATATTTTACCTAAAAAACAAATGGAATATACAGTAGAACTAACAGAGGAAAAACAAACTTTAGACCTAGAGTATCTTTATACTTATGAGGACTTAACTAAACACCTTAACGAGTGTATAAAAGTAATAGCCCCTACGTTGGATATATTGCCAGATTTTAAAGAGCATTATACACCTAGTAACATTATGGACTATTACGACAAGCTAAAACGCAACTACGAGGTAAGGCTAAAACAATGGAAAAATAGAGGGGCTTTATGGAGCAATTAGTATTTGATATAGAGATACGCACCAAGCTAGACAAGGCTATAGACCAACTAAGCGAGGTAGCAGACCAAACCGAAAAAATAGCCGAGAGTACTAGCGCTATGAGTAAGGTAGGTAAAGCTAGTTTAGGCGCTATAAAAGGTTTAGCGGGTGGCTTTAAGGGTCTAGGTTTGGCTATGAAAGGGACGGGCTTACTTTTGCTTAACGAGGCTTTTAAAATGCTAAAAGAGATTATAATGCAAAACCAACCCGTAGTAGATGCCTTAGAAAAAGGTACTACCGCGTTAGGTATTGTATTTAATCAAGTGGCAGACTTTGTAAGTAATTTAGGACAACAAATATTTAACGCATTTTTACAACCGCAAAAAACTATAGATAGTATAAAAGAAAAGCTAATAGGCTTTAAAGATTATATAGTAGATAAGTTTAGCGGAGTAGGTACAATACTTACGGGTATTTTTAGCTTTGATATGGATATGATAAAGTCGGGACTAGAAGAGGTAAAGGGCGACTTTAACGACTTTAAAGAAGACGCTACCGCAGTATATGAAAAAGTAACAGACGTAGCAGTATCTACTTTTAACACAATAGTAGAAGAAAGTAAAAAGGCATTAAAGACCGCCGACGTATTAGTAGAGCAACGTAAACAAGTAGAACTATTAGAGGCGGGGCAACAAAAACTAATGCTACAATTTCAAAACCAAGCAGAGTTACAAAGACAAATAAGAGACGACGAAAGCCTAACCTTTGCAGAACGTATAAAAGCAAACGAGGAACTAGGGCAAATATTAGATAAGCAACTAGCAGAAGAGCAAAGCCTAGCACAAAAAAAACTAGATTTAGCTAAATTAGAGTTATCGGTAAACGAGGATAACCTAGACCTACAAAAAGCAGTAATAGAGGCAGAGACAGAAATAGTAGATATAGAAGAGCGTATAACGGGGCAAAGGTCAGAGCAACTAACAAACACTAACGCCCTAATAAAAGAACAAGCCGAGGCTATAAACGAGTTAAGGGTAGCGGGACTAAGCGAGCGAGAGGCAGAACTAGAACAGTTAAACCAAGACTACCAACACAAACTAGACTTAGCACGTAAAAGCGGAGTAGATACGGTAGCAATTACCGAAGAGTATAACAAGCAAGTAAACGACGCAAATAAAAAGTTTAGACTAGAGGATATAGCCACACAAAAAGCACTAGACCAAAAAGCTATAAAGCAAAGGCAAGCAAACGTAAACGCTTTAGGTCAGACTATAAAAATGGCGAGCGCTTTATTTGAAGAGGGTAGCGTAGCTCAAAAAGGTTTTGCCGTAGCTAGTGCGGTTATGGACACTTACAAAGCCGTAAATATGGCGTTATCTAGTGCACCGCCCCCGTTTAGTTATATACAAGCGGGTATAAGTTTAGCTATGGGTCTTAAAAATGTTAAGGAAATAATGAAAGTAGACCCTAAAAGCCCTAAAGCGCCTAGCGGTGGCGGTGGCGGTGGTGGTGCTAGTGCGGGGTCTGGCGGACAAAGGCAAGGTATAAATATGAGCGGTGTACATAGTGGTATAAACCAACTACAACAAGGCGCAGACTTTAACCTAGGGCAAAGCCTCGACGCGTTTGGGGGCGATAGTCCTATACAAGCGTACGTAGTACAACAAGACGTAGAAGAGCAACAACAAGTAAGTACACAAATACAAGAAAGAGCAACTTTATAAACTAAAATTATGACTAAAATAGTAGAACTTATTATAGACGACGAGGCGCTAGAAAACCAAGACGGCGTATTTGCTATAAGCCTAGTAAACCAACCCGCTATACAAGAAAATTTTATAGCACTAAAACAAGCTAGCAAAAATATAGAGGTACAATTTAACGACCTAGATAAAGAGCAACAACTACTAATAGGCGCGGTACTGATACCTAACAAGCAAATACTAAGAGTAGACGAGGACGGTAAAGACTACTACGTATACTTTAGTAAGGAAACAATACGAAAAGCTAGCGAGCTCTTTTTTATGAGAGATAAACAACATAACCACACGCTAGAGCATAATAAAGATATAACTAACCTAACAGTAGTAGAGAGTTGGATAAAGACAAGTAAAATAGATAAAAGCCATGAGTACGGTTTTAAAGACTTGCCTATAGGGACATGGTTTGTATCGGTAAAAGTAAACGACCGTACGGTATGGGATAAATACGTTAAGAGCGGTAAGGTTCAAGGCTTTAGTATTGAGGGTTATTTTACAGATAAGCAGACAACACTAAGCGAAGAAAAAATAGACTTAGAGGTAAGAAAAAACGCTAGTTGTCCCGACGGCTACGAACACAAAATGCCCGACGGCTCGTATATGTGTGGTAAAAAGCACAGTAAATATTCAGAAGATGAAGTTATACTAAACCGTATACGTAAAGTTATTCGCGAGAGCGGGCTATAAACTTATCTTTACTTTGAAAGTCTAGGGCATAATGACACTCGTAACAGAGTAGTCTAATATTGTCGGGGTCTAGTCTTAACTCGGGATATAAGCCTTTAGGTTTTATATGGGCAAAGTGCCACGCTTTAGCCTCGTTACCTAAATGCTCTTTACAGTTAGTACATACGTGCGGGCGTGTTTGCCATATCTTAAAAAATAGGGCTTTCTCGCCCGTCTTTTTTCTACGTTTCATTTTTTATTTAAAGATAAACTAACTTTTATAAAAAGCATCTTTGTATAGGTGTAACTTATACTAAAATATGAAAAACACTATTAACCAAATTAAAGCCATTTTAGGAATGGAAACTAACGAGGTCGAGCTTATGGCGGAGGCTATGCTAGTGGACGGTACTAAAATTGGTACAGATGCTGAAAAATTTGAGGACGGCGTTCTAGTATTCGTAGTAGGTGAAGACGGCGAAAAAATGCCACTACCTACGGGCGAATATGAAGTAGAGGGCGGCGCTAAAATGGTAGTAAGCGACGGAGAAATTACAAGCCTTACGCAACCCGAAGAGGACGGCGAAGAGGCAGACCTTAAAAAGGACGAAAAAGAAGAGGAAGAGATGAGCGCGGAAACCGTAGACTTATCTAACTACGTTACTAACGAAAACCTAGTAGACGCCTTAGAGATTTTACGCTCTGAATTTAAAGACACCGTAGAGGGTCTTACTAATGAGAATACAGAACTTAAAGAGACTGTACAAAAACTTAGTAAATTATCGGCAGTAAAGCCACTTAAACACAATGCACCAACAAGCCCTAGTAAAATAGAAACGGGTAACAAGCATTTAGATATTATTTTAAACGCTAAAAACAACTAATAAAATGGCAAATAAAAAACACGAATTTAACTATCCCGCAGTAACAAACAATACCTACGCGGGCGAGTTGGCACTACCTTACATTACAAGCGCGGTAGCATCTAACTCAATAGAAAACGGGTACTTAACATCTTTAGCGGGTGTACGTAACAAAGCAGTAGTTTCTTCTTTAGTATCAGCTGACCCTATCGTAGGATCGGCTTGTGGTGTAACTAACGGCGATAGCTTAACTTTAGACGAGGCAGTACTTACGACTACTGACGTAATGGTAAACGAAGCATTATGTAGAGGTAAACTGTACCCTACTTGGGTAGCGTCTCAAATGAACGGGTCAAGAAACGGCGAGCCTACAGACTTTATTGACTTTGCGGCGTCAGTTGTTGCGGGTCAGTCAGCTCAACAAGTAGAACAATTTATTTATAAAGGGTCTACGTCTTTAGGTACGGGTCTTATTTCTAACGACGGTACTGTAGATAATGCGGGTATTCAAGCGGGTAAATTATACCTAGCGGCTAACTATATCGACTTAGGGGCGGCACTTGCAGAGGGTAATATTTTAGCTAAAATGCAAGCGGCATACGACAAAGCCGTAGACCAATGCGCGGGTATCTTAACGCATGACGACTGTCAATTCTTAGTAAGCCCTAAAACTTACGCTTTATACTTAGGTAAATTAGCGTCTAACGGTGGCGGTTACGAGCAAAGAGGATATAACCAAAAATTCGGCGCAGTATCTTACTTAGGCGTAGCGGTTAATATGGCACAAGGTATGCCAGACGACGCTATTATATTATGTAGAGCGTCTAACTTATTTGTAGGTACTAACTTAGGTACTGATATGACAGAGATGCAAGTAATACCAAGATACCAATACGACGGTAGCGACTTTATACAGTTAGTTATGCGTTTCGGTATTGGTGTACAAGTAGGTCTAAAATCTGATTGTATTCTAGCAGTAAATCAAACTATATCATAGTTAGTACGACTTATTACGGTGGGGCTTTATGCCCTACCTTTTTATAACCTTTAAAATATAAAAATATGAGTTGTGGAATAACGACGGGTAAAGGTATACTTTGCCAAAATGACGTAGGCGGTATAGACCAAATACTACTATTAAGTGGTATAGATGACCATAGAATTATAAGCGTAGGCGTAGCTAGTGGCGTTGCGGCTAATGTAACAACAAGCGACGGCGATGTAGGTACATGGTTTCAAATCGACCTAGATAAATATCAAAGTAACTTTAACCAAACTATAGTAACAAGCGATAGCGGGGTAGCATACCAACAAGACCTAGAGATAGTTTGCAGAGGTGTACAAGGGACTACTATTGATTTATTCGAGGATATAGTAGCGGGTATATGGCAAATTATGGTAAGAGATAATAACGGTATATATTATTTACTAGACAACAAAAGAAACGTACGTTGTACGGGTGGCTCTTTTATTCATAACGGCGATACGGCACTAGCTGACCCTATTGGTTTCACTTTACAGTTTAGCGCTATGGGAACGATACCCGCTATAAATATGACGTCGACGCCTACTACTTTAAAGAATGTAGCGGGTACTGACGATATGATAGAAATATCAAGCAGTCAAATTTAACATCTATAATTAGTTAAATAAAAGGTGGTAGGAGTTGAAAGCCTTACCGCCTTTTTTTATATTTACAGTTATGAAAAAAAAGTTTAAAAAGAAGTTTATAGGTAGCGTAGTTTATTGCCCTAAAAAAACTATATTAAGTAACAATTTAGACGAGCATACTATAAACGCTATTTATAATATTAACCCTAATTTATTCGAGAGTGTTAAGCCTAAAAAAAATACCGAACTATCGGAATAAAATAACGGTTAATTACTCTAGTAATTTGTTTAGTAATTCAATAAACAAGAGTAAACCCGTATTTATACCTAATTCTACGCACCAAGTACCTAAGGTATTAAGTACGCCTACTCACTATTTAATAGAATTAATAGAACAAACTACGGGCAAGGTATACGATACACTACTACAAAAGTCTAAAGAGAGTAGTAACGCTAGGTACATTACTTTTAACCTACGTATAGATTTAGCTACGCTAGAAACCCCAACGCGCAACGGTGTAATAGGCTTAGATAACGCGGGAAAATACGACTATAATATATACGGCGTACTAGAAAACGTAGACTACCCCGCAACGGTGCAAGGTAAGAGCGACCAAAACGCGCGTATACTTATAGATAAGGGGGTAGCTATGGTTTACGATAGTTACGACTTCACTAATACATATTATAACCCCGATAGGCAAACTATACCTACGGTAATATCATATAAGAATGAGTAAGCTACATACATTTAATAACTCTTACGAGTATACAGACGATAGCGAAGTAGTAAAGAGCTCCGACGAGTACGTTAGCTACGGGCAAAATAACGACTACCCTAGTTATCTTATAGACTTATACCAAAAGTCAAGCGTACACAATGCGCTTTGTAATTCTATAGCCTCTTGGATATATGGCGAGGGGGTAACAAGCCCCGACAAAGACGTAAAGGTAGAGGCATGGGCTAAGTTTTTACAACTATTCGACAAGGGCGTAGGTAAAAACACTATACAAAAATGCGTTTTAGACCTTAAAGTACAAGGCGGTTTTTATTTGTCTTTATCTTATTCCCTAGACCGCACTACTATAACAGACGTCGAGCATATACCATACGAGAATATGAGAACGGGCGAAGAGACCGACGGCAAAGTAGATTTTTACTACTATTCTAAAGATTGGGCTAACGTAAAAAAGGCGGGATATGACAAAGTAAAAGCCTTTGACCCCGAACAAAAACACGCTTTTCCTAGTCAAATAGCTTGTTTTAAAATGTATAGCGTAGGGTCTTATTATTACCCAAAGCCAGACTATCAAGGGGGACTAAATTATATTAACCTAGATAAGAACGTAAGCGAGTACCACCTAGCAAACATACAAAACGGTCTAGCCCCTAGTTTTTTACTATCATTTAACCAAGGTATACCTAGCGAAGAGAAACGCCGAGAGGTAAAACGCCAAATAGAAAACGAGTTAAGCGGGTCTAAAAACGCGGGTAAGTTTATACTTTCATTTTCAGACGACCGAGCAAACGCCCCCGAGATTACTAGCTTTGCACTCTCTGACGCTGACAAGCAATACCAATTTTTAAGTACTGAAATAACTAATAAAATTATGGTAAGCCATAGAGTAGTAAGCCCTCGTTTATTTGGGGTAAACTCTGACGGTGGCGGACTTGGTAACAATGCCGACGAATTAAAAACGGCTAGCGTATTATTTGAAGAGACAGTAGTAACGGGTTATAGGGACTTATTAACCGAGGCGCTAGAGCTTATAATGTTTGAAGCGGGCGAGGGCATAAAGCTAGAGTTTGAAAGCGCGCAACCATTTACGGAAGAGTACGCAGAAGAGGAAATAGTAGAGGATAACACCGAAGTAAATAACCCTATAGTAGAGGAAGAGGTAAGCGAAGAGGAAATAGAACAAGTAGACGCAAGCTATAACGGTGCTCAAATTAGTAGCGCTATAGATATTATAGCTAAAGTACAAGAGGGCGTTTTAACCGAAGAGCAAGCGATAGTATTTTTAATACAGTTTTTACAGTTACCGCTAGAAGTTGCAAAGGGTTTTTTTAAGTCTGACGACTTAGCCCTAAGTCTTTCTTTATTTGAAAAAAAAAAGGGTAAAGAAAACGTAGAACTATGCGACGAGGACGCTCACAAATGGCTAGAACACCTAGACAAAGTAGGCGAGGTAGTAAATACTAATAGTTGGGAACTTGTAGAAGAGACAGAGATAGACGACACGCAACTAGAGGCGCAATATCATAACGAGCCGTATAAGTTTTTTAAACGATACGCTAACCCCGAGGAAAAGAGTAAAACCGATAAGGGACTATTTAAAGTACGTTATAGATATAGTAGAAACCTAAGTAAGAATAGCCGTTTATTCTGTAAGAATATGGTAGCAAACGCAAAGCTAGGCGTATCATATAGGTACGAGGATATTGTACAAATGGGTAAAGAGGGTATAAATGGCGAGTTTGCCCCAGAGGGTAAAAGCACGTACTCAATTTGGGAATGGAAAGGCGGGGTATATTGCCACCATAAATTTATACGGCAAGTATGGAAACGTAAGCGAAACGCTAGCGGGCAATTTTTACCAAACGACGGGCTAAATAATGATACAGAAGTAAGCCCAAATACAAGAGGTACGGGTATAACAAACCCTAGAGGGTGGCGTAAGTCTAGTACCCCTACAATAGATTTACCAAATAGAGGAAGTTTAAAACATAAAAACAAGTAAATAAAATGGCGTTAGATACAAGACAAAAAAGTAAAGCAAGATACACAAGAGGCGAAGTAGCCCAAACAGTAAGACCAAGCGATAGCGCAAAAGTAAGCGACGTACCTTTTAATATTTTTGTAGGTACGGGCGGAGACTTAAAGGTAGATACAATAGACGGGCAAACTATAACTTTAAAAAATATAACTAGCGGTACTTATATAGATTTTATAAAAGTAAATAAAGTACACGCTAGAGGCACAACCGCCGCCGATATTATAGCAATACACTAAATTTTTAACTATGGCTTTACCTACTCAAGTAATTTTTGTAGATGCTGACTATATAAAAGCATATAGTCAAGTAGGGGGCAGTATAGACGAAAAATATTTTTTACCCGCTATACTAACAGCCCAAGACAAATACATACAACCAATACTAGGTACTAATTTGTATAAGTATCTTAAAACAAATGTAGCTAGTTTACCAACTGCATACGCTACGCTTATGGACGACTATATTAGGCGTACGGTTATGTATTGGTCTTTAGTAGAGTTATACCCTTATTTATCTAATAAGGTTTTAAATAGCTCTATATCGCAAATTAGCGGGGATAACGCAACGCCAATAAGTAAAAGCGAGGTAGATAGTCTAATAGCTAAAGAACGCAACAACGCGCAATTTTATAGCGAGCGTTTAATAGACTATTTACAAAATAACAATAGCACCCTAGCAGAATATAACGCGGGTAGCGGTGCGGATATGAGCCCTATTACTACAATATACTACGAGAACGGTTTAACTATTTCTGGAGCTCCGACCTATAACCCGTATATGTGGATAAAACCTAAAAAATAATGGGGCGACCTAAAGGCAGTAAAAATAATAAAGAGCAATACGAGAAATTGCTAAAGCTCTACCTAGAAAAAAAAGGTAAAAAATGCAACACAAAATAGACACTATAGTATTTAATACTATAAACGCGGGCGCGGTAGGTATTACCTTTGTAGATATAGAGCAAGCGCTTACTATATTACTATTAAGTACGGCTTTACTATATAACATTAAAAAGCTATTAGACAAATGATAAAGCACTTTAGCCCTAAAGAGTTTAATTGCGACGGCGTAGAATGTTTTAGCAAAATGGACGACGAGCTTTTAATAATGTTAGATATGGCGCGCCAGACTGCGGGTATACCTTTTATTATAAATTCTAGTTGGCGGTCAGAGGCTAAGAATAAAGCCGTAAAAGGAAGTAAAAACTCGAGCCACCTACGGGGCTATGCGGTAGATATTAAATGCACTAACTCGTCGGATAGGTTTATTATGTTAGACGCTTTAATTAGCGTAGGTTTTAAACGCATAGGAATAGCTAAAACTTTTATACACGTAGATAACGACCCTAGCCTACCCGACGGCGTTACGTGGCTTTATTAATGGGGTGGGAAATTTCTATAGGGTTTTATACGGGTATACTCTTAGGGGTATACTCTCAAAGATACCAAGACGGTACGGGGCATTATGTATATATGCCTTTTTGTTTCATTTGTTTAGACTTATATAATGATTGATTTTATTAGTAATAATTGGGGCGAGCTTGTTATAGGCTTGCTAGCATTTGCTAAAGTTGTAGTAAATATTACGCCAACTAAAAAAGACAACAAAGTATTTGCCAAGCTAGACGGCTTAGTAAACCTATTAGTAAAAGACCGCCTTAAATAATGCACCCGCTACTTAAAAACATAGGTAAAGTAGCTGACGTATTTAAAGAGGGGCAACGAAATAAAAAATGGAGCGCAAAGCGTAGCGTATCTGGTGTACTTGTTACGGCAAGCGTTACCGATATGGCGACCAACGGACTAACCGAGTACAACGTATTACTATCTTTTATAGCGGTATTACCTTTGTGCTTTAGCGTTTTTAAAAATGAGTAAGCCCGATAGCTTTAACCGTATGAGGTTAGCACCCGAAGAGGTAGACCTTATAAAAAAACATAGGGGCGAGTACGTCGAAAATATAAACGATAACTCATTACTAGAGCTACACCTTAAAGAGAGGGGAATACATAAAAAAGACGTAGTAAGCGTTAAGCATTGGCAGAACTTTAAAGGCGAGCCACGTTTTAGCATTGTTACAAAACAAAACCGCGACGACCTACAGATATTTAAAAAGGTACAAGACTACGTAAACGCCCACGCACCTACTTACAAGTATATACAACGTAAAGCTAAAGACGGACACTTATTAGTTATAAACCCCGCCGACGTTCATATAGGTAAATACGCTAACGCTTTAGAAACGGGCGACGAGTATAACGTAGATATAGCAGTAAAACGCGTTTTAGAGGGCGTACAAGGGCTTATAGATAAGTCTAAGGGCTTTAATATAGATAGGGTTTTATTATGCTTAGGAAACGATATACTACATATTGATAACGTATATAACACTACTACAAAAGGAACGCACCAAGACACCGACGGCGGTAAATGGTGGGAGTTTTACGACGTAGCCCTAGAGCTCTACGTAAAAGTTATAGAGATGCTACGCCATATAGCCCCCGTTGATTGCGTACACTCTATGAGTAACCATGACTACCAGAGCGGGCACTACCTAGCCAAGACTATAAAGGCTTGGTTTAGAAAAACTAAAGACGTAAGAGTAGACGCGGGCGCGTCGCATAGAAAATACTATAAGTACGGTAATAGCTTAATAGGTTTAGAGCATGGCGACGGGGCTAAAGTAGATAACTTACCCCTACTTATGGCTAACGAACGCCCTACAGATTGGTCTAGTACCTTATATAGGTATTGGTATTTACACCATTTGCACCACAAAATAAAGTATAAATATAGAGACGCTAAAGACTATATAGGGGTAACTATTGAGTACTTGCGTAGCCCCTCGGGGTCGGATAGTTGGCACTCTCGTAAAGGATATACGGGCAGTAAAAAAGCCGTAGAGGGTTTTATTCACTCTAAAAAAGACGGTCAAATAGCCCGACTTACCCACTACTTTTAAAATTCAAATGTAAAATATTATATATTTTATTTTAGGCTATTTTTAGCCTCTCTAAGAGACTTTGTACTTTCTCTAGTACGAGTACATCAAAAACAAAAGATAATAAAAAACCGCATAAACACTAGGGTTGTAGCGCGGTGTTTGTATATGTAAAATATATTTCGTATACGCACCTACGCACCCCTACATATTTACGGCGCAGAAATTCAAACGTAAAAAAAATATTGCTTGCGTGCTTGCGTAACTGTAAATTTTAATTTACATTTGCGTATGCTTTCGAGATAGGGGGCACGTTGTTTGACATATTGATATAGTTATATACGTAAAATGCTACGGACGGCTATAGTACTAACCTAGGGGTAAGGGAAACCCAAACGCGGAACGCGGGAGGCTTTGAGGTTAGAGTAATGCTATACGAGTACAAACGCTAAGTACTTTAATCGTTAGGACGTTTTTAACTTATCAAGCTGACGCCATAGGGGGCGTACCTAAATACCCGTTATACTGATGAGCCTATAAAGGCGAAACGCTAGTAGCAAGTTGCTAGCGTCTATAACTAACTAAATTTTATTATTATGACTGACTTAGAAAAAAGACTATTTGTATTTGCCAAAGGTTTAGAAACTGCCGACGACGGAATAGACGCCTACCGAGACGGCGCACTAGAGAGAGCTATAAAGCACGCTATACAAGACGTTAAACAAACGATAGGCGACCAATTACTAGAAGTACTAACAGTCTCTAAACCAAATTTAGAAAATTGGGTAGAGGACGCTAAAAAACAATAAACAATGAAATACGGAATATTAGAGGGGGGTAAATTAACTAGGTTTAAAAACCCTACCAATTTAAAAGAACTAGCTAAGAGCGTACTAAGTAGAGAAATACTAAAAGACTGTACTAAAGATAGTAGACCTAAAAACCTTAAAGACGGTATATGTAAATATATGGACGAGTGGGTAGTATGGAGTTACGACACCGAAGAGCCCGTAGAAATGCCGAGCCAAATAGTAGACGTAGCGGTAGACACTATAGTATATTCTAACAAACATTTTATAGACTTACGTACTAAAGTAGAAATAAGCAACGATAAGCGCGCTAAATTAAACGAGTATATAATAGACTTAATACTAGAAAACTTAGACTAATGGTAAGATATGTATGTACACTAGACAACACCGACGAGACGGTAACGGTAGACCACCTAGACGAGTTAGACGAGACTAGGGGTATTTGGTTTATAGATTATAAAGAGCACTCTTGTAAAGGGTGTAGAGACTTTAAACCCGACACCGAAAAGCGTACCGATTGGTACGGTATATATACGGGGCATTATTGTAACGACTGTTACGAGAATAACTACCCGTATAAAAAAGAACGCTACGCTACTATCGAGTACGACGGGTACGGCGAGCGTTTAGACGAATGTTAAACTGATGAGCTCAAAAGAGCGAAACCCTAGTACGAGTTGCTAGGGTCTTTAACTAATTAAAATTTATTATTATGCGAGAAAACACGCACCTAACCAGACTACTAGCGTATCTTAGAGACAACGATAGTATTACTCAAAAACAATGTACGGACGAACTAGGTAACACTAGGCTAGCGTCTACAGTATTTAAACTTAACCGACACTTTGAAAAAAACGGGGACGACTTAACTATAATAAGTTTACCGCGTAAAGTACCTACAAGGTTTAGAACTAAAGACGGTAGCCTTAAAGTAACTACGGTAGCGGAGTATAAATTAGTCTCTAAGGCTAAACATATTTTTAACTCAGACTATGACCCCGTAGGCGAAGTAAACGACCTTATTAATTCTTTAAATATTAAGTAATGACACAACAAGAAAAAAAAGGGCTAGTAGAAAACATAGTATTTTTGCTAGAGACTATACAAAAAAACACGCTAAACGAAACGCTAGAAAATGAAACTACCGTAGAAAGTTTAGAAAATGTATACATACAAAATACAATTAATAAAACTAAACTTAAATATTGTATTAATAAACTAAATGAACTAAAACCAAATATTAAACTATAATTATGAGCCGATTATTTGAACAATTCGTAGAGCAAGTATTTGCTAACAACCCGTACGCGTACGCCGACGAGGTACAAAAAGAGCTAGACGTACAAGAACAAGAATACAAACACCGACAAAAGCGCCTTATACTCTGGCAAAATGGAACGGTAACGCTTTTAAACGGTGGTACTGTAGAGGAATGGGTAGCACTTGGTAGACCTAAAAACCCTAACCTATGAAAGTAAGACTAAGAAGTAAGCGCGGGCTCGTACATAATTGCGAGACCCCTAAAGCGTGGGCGGTAAAGTCGGGTAAGGATATGGTATTTGTACCTAAAAGTAAGAGCGTTTTAACTCCCGTAGAGAGTAGTAAGTATATTAACTGCGATAAAGAAGAGTATCTATACTACGACCTTGTAGTATCTAATAACTTTTTACAAGGCAAAGACGACCTTATAGAAACGCTAACGGATATATACCACTTTAATAAAATGTATAACGATAACGTAAGCGATATACCCTATACAGTTAAAGAGGATATAGAACAAGAGCTAATAAGGTGGGAGGCAGAACAAGAACACCGCCAAAACGAAAGACTAGGTATTAACGACGATTATATAGAACGTGCAAGCTATGACTGAAACGCGTAAAGAGTTTATTTACCGTATGCTATCAATGATTAGCGAGGTACAAGACAAACCTAATTTTAATATAAAAGACGTAGTAAGCCTACTAGAGTTTCAGCTACACGCTAGAGACGTACAAGTAGCTACGGACTTTAAAGACAAAGCGCTAACTAAATTTAGCCTCTCGGGGTTGCATAAAAACAGTTACGCCGATTTAAACAACTATTTAGAACTAATTGCTAAAAACTATTAAAATGGCAGAAATTAAAAACGGTACGGTAGAAAGCGTACAACAAAACGGTACTTGGAGTACTAAAGACGGAAGTAAAATTTTTTATAAATTCGAGGTATCATTTGACGACGGTACGGTAGGGGAATACTCTAGTATTCATAAAGAGCAAAACAAATTCGAGGTAGGGGCTACCCTAGACTATGAGTATATAGGTGGTAAGTTTCCTAAGATTAAACCCGTATACGCTAAACCTAGCGTACCTTATGGTAACCCCTCGCGTAGCTTTGGTAAGTCTGACGACGTACAAGTAAAGATAGTTAGACAAAGTATGTTAAAAGCCTCGGTAGACTTTTGGGCTATAGACCCAAAACTAAAACCAACTATAGAGGACGTTATGAAAACCGCCGAAAGGTTTGTTCAATTTGTAGAGGGCAACGACGCGGTACAATTCTCTAAGGAGTTTACGACGCCGTCAGCAACGCCAGAGGCAAAGCCTAAAGACTTAGAAGAGGATAACCTACCTTTTTAGTTAGTTAGTTATTGTAGGTTATTGTAGAGCCCCCTAGTGGGGCTTTACTCTTTTTTTAATTTAAACTATATCAAAATGAACTTATACAAACCTAGAAATAAACAAGAGGTATACCTTTTTAAGTATTACAAGAGTAAGACGGATATATCTAAAGCGCTAAAACTAACGCGCCCTACAGTCGATAAGATATGTAATGACCCTAGCTACTTTATTAAGTATGCCGACCGTATAGCAGAGGCAACAAAACGACCTTTTAAAAAGGTTATTAGATACGTAAACAATGGTTTATAGTTTCCATACAGACCACGCAAAAGCCTACGGGGTAGATGAAGCTATAGTAATCTATAATTTATTGTTTTGGATAGCTAAGAACAAAGCCAACAATAAAAACGAGTACGACGGTAGTACATATACCTACAACTCTATAAACGCGTTTAGGTCTTTGTTTCCGTTCTGGAGTGAACGACAAATAGGTAGAATACTAAAAAGCCTAGAAACTCAAAACGTAATTAAAGTAGGTAACTATAATAAGGCTAAGTACGACCGTACTAAATGGTACGCGTTTGTAGACTACCAAACAATATACCAAACGGTAAAAAGCAACTTACCGAACGGTAAAAAGGAATTTACCAAACCGTTAAAAGCAAATAACCAAAAGGTAAAACCTATACCATATACTAAAACTACATATAGTAAACCTAATAATAATAACATATATAAAGAGTGTGTTAGCGTCTACGACGCTTTTATTAAAAATAGGTTAGATATGCCCGCAAAGATTAACGGGGCAGAGGGTAACGCTTTAAAACAGATTATAGCGTACTTAAAAAAGTCGGCGAGCTCAAAAGGTTTAAACGACGAAACTACTATAGACGGTTTTAAATATATACTTAACAGTTGGGACAAGCTCGAGCCGTTTCTACAAAAACAGATTAAGCTAACCCAAATTAACAGTAACTTAACTAACATAATAAACGACTTAAAAAATGGACGCGGACAAAATAAAGCAAGCGGTAGCGCTCTTAGGGACAAGCTCCGAGCAAAGTACAAGTAATTTACCTAGCGCGGTTACAACCTTTAACGAGGTTAGCCTAGTAGATAACCCCAGAGCTTTTAAAATGCAAGTACTAAACCTAGACGAAACTAGCCTAGCACATATAATATTAAAGCATAAACCTAAGAGCTTACAAAAAATAGCTAAAGAGCAAAGCAACGAAAAGGTAGTAGACCTAATTAGTATACTTATTATAGAGGTACTAGAGTGGTTTAATGTTAAGAACTCTATGAGCGACACGCAGATAGTAGACGTCGCATATATGATATATAACGAGTTTAAAAGGTTTAACCTATACGATATAGGGCTATGCTTTAACCGAGGTAAAACGGGTAAGTATGGTAAAGTATACGACCGTATAGACGGGGGTATATTATTTGAGTGGCTAACTAGGTACGATATAGACCGAACGGGTAACATAATTACAATACGAGAACAAGAGAACGCACTACATAAACAAGCCTTTAGAGAGCGTAGTAGTGAAACAACTATAAAAGACTATCTAAATGGAAATAACTAACGAGTGTAATATGAAATTAATGGCTAGGTATGAGGACAACTATTTTGACCTAGCAATAGTAGACCCGCCTTACGGTATTAATATTAATTCTAGCGGTAGGTTAGGGCATTACGGAGGTAAGGGTAAAAAGTGGGATAATGAAACGCCAAACGATAAATATTTTAAAGAGTTATTTAGAGTATCTAAAAATACTATTATATGGGGCGGTAATTATTTTAGACTACCTCCTACTAGATGTTTTTTAATTTGGGATAAACAACAACCCGAGGGCGTTTCTTTTGCATCTTGCGAGTATGCTTATACTAATTTTGATAAAAGCGCTAAAACATTTTATTTAAGACCGCAAAACGCAGATAATATAAGAATACACCCAACACAAAAACCCGTAAAACTATACGAGTGGCTACTAATTAACTACGCAAAAGAGGGCGACAAAATACTAGACACTCACCTAGGTAGCGGTAGTATAGCTATAGCTTGCCATAACTTAGGGTACGACCTTACGGCTTGCGAATTAGATAAAGACTACTACGACAAAGCTATAGAGCGTATAGAACAACATAAAGCGCAGTTACGTATATTTTAATATTAAACCCTTACTTTAAACGGTAGGGGTTTTTTTATGCCCTAAAAATTAAGCGTTTAGCTATTGTAAGGGTATAATTTTTGTAGTATTTTACCGCTATGAAAATTAAGAGCCGTAAAGCTGACGAGTATACACTACAAAAAAACGTTTGTATATACTTAGACTTGCAGTATAAAAACGTATTCTATAACGGTAGCGCGGGCGGTCAATATCAAAAATACGTAAGCCAGAGAGTAAAAAATAAGGCTTGCGGTTACAAGTCGGGTTTTCCCGACCTTTTTATATATGAGCCTCGCACTATTGACGGGGTACTATATAACGGTCTAGCTTTAGAGCTGAAAGTAAAAGGTAACTACCCAAGCACTAACCAAAAAAAAGTACTAGAGATACTAAACGCTAAAGGATATAAGGCGGTAGTATGTACGGGGCTAGAGCAAACACTAGAAACAATAGACAACTATTTAAAACGCTAATATATGCCTATACCTAAACCAAAAGCTAACGAGAGTAATAAAGAGTTTATAGAGCGTTGTATGATTGACGAGGTAATGACTAGCGAATATAAGAACGAAAAACAAAGGCTAGCTATATGTAGTAGCCGTTTAAAACTAAAACCATTAAAAGGCAAACGATAATAGAGGCACTTTACGAGCATTTTAAAGCGCTCGTACACTTTGCTACTCCACTAACAAGAGATAAGGGGCTAGCCGAGGACGTAGTACAAGACGTATACCTACAACTATTAACTAGTGATACTAACCGCTTACTATGGATATATGCAGAGGGTGGCGGTCTAAATTATCTAAAGAAAATAATAGCCGTTAGAGTGCTTAGTAAAAAGTCTCAATTTTACCGTAAGAGAATACTATATAATAAAAACAAGGTAAAAACAGATATAAGCGATTTAGAGCACTTTTTAAATGTAAAGGTAATAGATACACCCCAAGACTATAAAGAGCGTTTAAAACAAACCCTAGACACTACCCTAGAGACGTTTAACTATTACGAGCGTAACCTATTTTTATTATACTATGAGAGTAACCTAACGTATAACGAATTAGCAGAAGAGACGGGCATACCTAAAATATCTATTTTTAATACAGTAAGAAAGGTAAAGAAACAACTAAAAGACAAAGTAAATGTTTGCACCGACTGACGTACAAAACCAGAGGCTAAAAACTTGCCGTAAATGTAAGTTTTTTAAAAAGAAAAGTAATACTTGCGGTACGCCAATAGTAGGCGATACGGTAAAGTATAGAAAAAAGGAGTATAAACTTTGCGGGTGCTTTATGAATATAAAGACTAGGTTAAAGTTTGCACAATGCCCCCTAGGTAAATGGAGCAAAGAGGCAAACATAACAAAGGCAGAATACAAAGAACTAAAAGAACTATTAAGCTATACAGTTGATAAAGTAACAAGAGAGCAAAATAGACGTATAGCTATGCTACATAGAAAGTATTTAAACAGTAACGCTAGCCCGTCTAGTTGTGCGCCTTGCGTTGTAAAATTAATTAATGACCTACATAAAGTTGTAGAACAGTACGAAGACTAACACGTCAAAGAGACACAATTTGACACAAACCTAAAGCTATGATATATATATTTATTTTAATACCGCTTACTATAGCTGTATATGTATATACCTACAAACTATTAAATAAAGATTAAGCTATGAGTTTTAAAGTAGGTAATAAGTTAGCGGGTAGTCGTAAGGGTGTACCTAATAAAGCTACTAAAGAAATACGCGAGGCTTTTAAATTATTGGTAGAGGATAATTTACCTAATATGAAAGTTTGGCTATCTGACGTAGCCGAGGAAGACCCCGAGAGAGCTCTAAATATCTTATTAAAGATGAGCGAGTTCCTAGTACCTAAACTACAACGCCAAGAGATAGAGCACGAAATAAGAGACAAACAAGTAGTAATAAACGTAACTAGTACCGAGGACTAAACAAGTGGAAACCCAAGCCGTAAATATTAAGCTATTCCCTAAACAGTTAAGAGCTCTAAAAGTATTAGAGGATAGTACGACGACCGAGTTACTTTATGGCGGTGGGGCGGGCTCGGGTAAAAGTGCTCTAGGGTGCTTATGGCAAATATTTAGACGGCTACAATATGCGGGTACTAGGTCGGTTATAGGTAGGTCGGTTTTAAAGAACTTAAAAGCCACTACTCTAAATACGTTTTTTGAGATGAGCGAGCTAGTAGGGTTAGAGCCTAACGTAGACTTTAGGTATAACGGTCAAGACAGTACTATAACATTTACTAACGGCTCTATAATATATTTAAAGGACTTATTTAAACAACCAAGCGACCCCGAATTTACAAGCCTAGGGGGGTTAGAAATTACCGACGCTTTTATAGATGAGAGCGCAGAGGTTACAGAAAAGGCAGTAGATATACTAAAGAGTAGAATACGTTATAAGCTAACCGAAAATAATCTAATACCTAAGATACTACTAACGTGTAACCCGTCTAAAGGGTGGCTATATACAAAGTACTACCGCCCCGAAGTAGAGGGTAAGCTACCCGACTATAGGAAGTTTATAAAAGCGTTAGCTACTGATAACAAATATTTAAGCCCTCACTATATAAGCCAATTAGAAAAGCTAGACCCTCTAACAAAGTCTAGGCTATTGTATGGTAATTGGGAATACGCAGACGACGACGCCCTACTATTTAATTATAACGCCCTAGGGGACTTATTTACTAATACCTTTATAGAGGGGGGTAGTAAGTTTATAAGCGTAGACGTTGCCCGTTTAGGTAGCGATAAAAGTATAATTTGTGTATGGAACGGCAAACGCTTAGAGCATATAGTAAAAATAGATAAGAACACTATAACACAATTAGCCCAACGTATTAAAGATATGGCTAACGAGCATAGCGTACCTATGAGTAAAATAGTAATAGACGCGGACGGCGTAGGGGGTGGCGTGGTAGATATGTTAAGCGGGTGCGTATCATTTGTAAACGGGTCGAAAGCTCTAAAGGGTCAGAACTACCAAAACCTTAAAACACAATGCTACTTTAAATTTAGCGAGGACGTAAATAACGGTAGGGTATACATAACTAACACTAAATACCGTAAAGAGATAATAGAAGAGCTAGAGGTAGTTAAACGCGACAAGGTAGACAAGGACACCCAAAAGCTAGCTATAGAGAGTAAAGATATAGTAAAGAGTAAGTTAGGACGTAGCCCCGACTTTGCAGACGCTATAATAATGCGGTGGTGGTATGAGGCTAAAGGTAACTACGGCGACTATGCTATAATTTAATAACTTTTAACTAAAATAACCTTTGTATATATAGAATGAAAAAAGAAGTAATACTAAACGTACCCCAAAATTGGGGCGAGGTAACACTAGGTAACTACCAAAATTACGTAGAGACTAGCGAGAGTAAAGACCCTACCGACGTAATTT
>Ga0209337_1000652_pt1 | contig 27936 bp, 33 predicted proteins | sample LinPmetageLP53_FD_184044 | JGI IMG/M metagenome (GOLD analysis project Ga0209337, IMG submission 184044) | Marine viral communities from the Pacific Ocean - LP-53 (SPAdes) (version 2) | ecosystem: Environmental > Aquatic > Marine > Oceanic | place: Pacific Ocean | collected 2010-02-08 | reverse complement strand
GCAAAATATATAAAAGGCAAATCTGCAGATAAGTATAATAAAGAATTAATTAAACAATTTGCTGAACATTATCAAACAAGTCAATCAGAAGTAACAGACTACATTAATTTAATGAACAAAGAAAAATGTGATCATATTTTAACTTTATATGGTTATTCTATTACAGACAAAAAACGTTTATTAAAAGGTATAAAATAATTGGATATTATTGTAAAATTTATTATTATATAAATAATGAAAAGCGGCAATTATATTAATCCAGTTTATAAGTTATCCTTAAGGGATGCAACACAAGTACCAAGACGTATATCATATTCACAATGGTCTATGTATGAAAAATGTCCTAAACAATGGAAATTATCATACATAGACGGATTAGCTCCATTTAATTATGGAATTAATTTAAGTTTTGGTACTGCATTTCATGAAACACTTCAAGACTATCTAACTGTATTATATACAGATTCAGTTAAACAAGCAGATAAATTAGATTTATCTACTATGTTAATTAACAATTTACGTAAAGAATATATTGAGTCTGTAGAAAAAAATAATGGAGAACATTTTTCTAATCCTGATGAATTAACAGAATATTTAGAAGATGGTATTGCGATATTAGATTGGTTTAAGAAAAAACGATCTCAATATTTTTCTACTAAAAATTATGAATTAGTAGGAATAGAGGTTGAACTATGCTCTCAAGCATCTGTAGATAACCCTAATGTATTTTGGTATGGATTTATAGATTTAGTTGTACGACATATTCCTACTAATAGCATAACGATTTATGATATAAAAACTAGCCGAATGGGTTGGAATAAATGGCAAAAAGCAGATAATATTAAATCTGCTCAATTAATTGCATATAAAAATTATTTTTCTAAACAATTTGGGATACCTAAAGAAAATATAGATGTAGAATTTTTTATTGTTAAACGAAAGTTAATTGAAAATTCAATGTTTCCTCAAAAACGAATACAAATTCATCGTCCTGCAGCTGGAACTGTTACCCAAAAAAAAGTACAAAAAAGTATAGATACATTTATATCTAATTGTTTTGATAAAGATGGAAATAAAAAACCAGATTCTACTTATTTAGCAATTGCCGGCAAAGGTAGTAAACACTGTAAATGGTGTCCATTTAAAACAGATGATGTTAATTGTCCAAAAAAAGAGAGAATTCGAGAATGAAACATGTAGCAGTATTAGGAAATACCAATTGGCAAAATCGAAGAAAAGTTCAACAAACATTAACAGAATTAAAACATCGATTTGCAGATGCTGTTATTATATTAGGAGCTGGAGGTAAAGAGGGGGCTAATAGTATGATTAGAAAATATACATTAGAGTTTGGATTAAATTATCAAGAATATAATCCATCATTTTCAGGATATAATCTATATTCTGCTATGCCTAAAACATATTATGGAAAACAATATCATTTTAGTCAATTACATCATCGCATGAAATTATTAGCACAGAATTGTGATTATATGATTATTATGAATAATGAAGAAACATTAGATCCAGTATTAAAAACTGCATTTAGTAATATAAAGAAATTAAAAAAACCTGTAGTTATTTTAGGTTAATATTTATATAAAAAGTTTTAAAAAAAGGTTATAAATGCAACTACCAAAATTAAGAAAAATTGATAATAATCAATCACAAATAAAAAACAAAAAAAAGAAAATTTTATTATTATCAGATGATTTTAGACTGCCATCTGGTATTGGTACAATTAGTAAAGAAATTATACTTAGTACAGTAAAAGAATATGATTGGGTTCAGCTAGGCGCAGCTTTAAAACATCCAGAACACGGAAAAGGTGTAGATGTATCTAGTGATGTTGCAAGACAAACTGGAATTCTAGATGCATCTGTAAAAATAGTTCCATGGACAGGATATGGAGATAGAAATGTTTTATTTGCATTATTAAATCAAGAAAAACCAGATGCAATTTTTCATTTTACCGATCCTAGATATTGGACATGGTTATATGCGTTAGAACATGAAGTTAAAACAACATTTGGAATACCTATAATTTATTATTCTATTTGGGATGATTTACCATATCCGATGTGGAATGCTCCATTTTATGGAAGTTGTGATTTAATTATGGGTATTAGTAAGCAATCTGATAATATTCATAGAGAGGTTCTGAAACAAAATAATTTTAAAGTTATAGATTATGACGATGCAAAACAAAAAAATTCATTTAAACATTCAAATACTGTAGTTACTGGATATGTTCCTCATGGATTGGATCATAATATATTTAAACCATTAGATAAAAATGATCCGTTGTATATAAAGTTATACGATGATATTAAAAAGAAAAATAATGTTGATTTTATATTATTTTGGAATAATAGAAATATTAGAAGAAAGTCTCCAGGAGATTTAGTTTTAGCATTTAAAACATTTGTAGATAAATTACCAAAAGAAGATCAATCAAGAGTTGCATTATTAATGCACACCGTTCCGTCAGATAATAACGGAACAGACATACGTGCAGTACATAAAGTGATCGCACCTAATTGTAAAATATTATTTTCTGAAAGTAAATTATCTTCTGCAGAACTTAATGCAATGTATAATGTTGCAGATGTAGTTGTTAATATTGCATCCAATGAAGGTTGGGGTCTTAGTAGTACCGAATCAATGTTAGCAGGAACTCCTATTATTAATAATGTAACCGGCGGATTGCAGGATCAATGTGGATTTTTAGATGAAACTGGAAATTGGCTTAGATTTAATGGAGAATTTTCTACAAATCATACTGGTAAGTATAAAAAACATGGTCGATGGGTAATTCCAGTATTTCCGAGCAATAGATCACTACAAGGATCGCCAGCAACACCATATATTTTTGATGATAGAGTAAAATTTGAAGATGTAGCAACTGCTATGATGCAGTGGTGGGAAACGCCACAAAATATCAGAAATGAATGCGGACAAGAAGGCAGAAGTTTTTGTTTAGATAATGGATTAACATCAAAGCAAATGGGAGAAAAAATGATAAAAATGATTAATCATTTATTTGAAATGCCAAAACAACCAAGATTAAGATATACTTTAAATAAAGTTACAAAAAAACAATATCAAAAAACAGGAATCGTATGCGAACAGTAGTTATATCATCACCAGTAGCCACACAAAGCGGCTACGGACATCATGCAAGAGAAGTTATTAGTAATCTTTTTGAGAAAAAATCTCAAGAATGGGACATTAAATTATTGTCAATGCCATGGGGTCATACACCACTTACATATCCAATACCACCAGAATGGATGCAACGAATAATACCACTTCCATTAAAAGCTCAACCAGATATTTGGGTTCAGATAACAGTACCAACTGAATTTCAAGCAATTGGAAAATATAATATTGGAGTCACAGCCGGAACTGAAGGAGATATATGTCCAGTAGAATGGATTGATCATATTAATAAAATGCAAATTACTATAGTTCCTAGTACATTTACCAAAGAAATTTTTGAAAAAACTGCAGAAAAACATAATAAAACAATTACAACAAATTTACAAGTTGTATCTGAATATTTTGATGATATGACATATGACAATAAAAATGTTACCACAACTATTTCTGTAATAGATCAAGAAGTAAAAGAATCATCTGCGTTTTTATGTGTAGGACATTGGTTACAGGGATCTATAGGAGAAGATCGAAAAAACATTGGAGGGTTAATTCATTGTTTTTTTAATACATTTAAAAACAAAAAAAATACTCCAGCTTTAATATTAAAATCAAGCGGAGCTACATATTCAATAACAGATCGAATGGATATTGAAGACAAAATTAATCAAATACAAGATATGTTTCCAAACACAAAATTACCATCTGTTTATATTTTGCATGGAGATTTAACTAATAAAGAGATGAATGCATTATACAATCATTCTAAGATTAAGGCAATGGTATCATTTACAAAAGCAGAAGGATTCGGTCGGCCTCTATTAGAGTTTGCTGCATGCGGAAAGCCTATTATATGCCCATACTACTCAGGCCCGGTAGATTTTCTAAAAAATGATTTTATATGTGCGTTACCTGGTCAATTAACAAACATACATGATTCTGCTAAAAATGAATTTTTAATTAAAGAAGCTAAATGGTTTACTGTAGATTATACATATGCTGGAAAAATGTTTGAAGATGTTATTAACAATTACAAAAAATGGAGTGAATTAGCTAAACGTCAAAGATATTATGTTAGGACTAATTTTACAAAAAAAGCAATATCAAAAATATATGATAATATTATTAATATAATTGAAGAACAAACCAATGGTCTTCCGCAACAAGTACAATTGCAATTACCTAAATTAAAGTCAGCAAAACAAGAATTACCTAAATTAAAATTACCTAAACTGCAAAAAGCATAAAATATGAAAATAAGTTACGCTGTTACTGTATGTAATGAATTAATAGAACTAAAACGATTATTTAGTTTTTTGTTAGATAATATGCGAGATGAAGATGAAATAATAATATTATTTGATTCTAATAATGGTTCTGTAGAAGTAGAGCAATTTATAAAAAGCACAGGAGCTCATTTCTATCCATATAAATTTGATGGAAATTTTTCTAAAATGAAAAATTATTTGACATCATTATGCACAGGCGATTATATATACCAAATTGATGCAGACGAAATACCAAATGAATATATTTTTAATATTTTACCACAAGTTTTACAGCAAAACGACGTAGACGTATTATTAGTTCCAAGAATTAATACAGTAAAAGGACTTACTCAACAACATATTGATCAGTGGGGGTGGAGATTAGATAACAATGGTTGGGTAAATTTTCCTGATTATCAATGGAGAATATATAAAAATAATGCAAATATAAAATGGAAAAATAAAGTACATGAAGTATTAGAAGGTTACAAAACTATGTCACATTTACCTACAGATAAAGAATGGTGTTTAATACACGAAAAAACTATTAAACGCCAAGAAATGCAAAATGAATATTACAATACACTATGATTTTTTGGAGAATAATAGATAATAATATATACGAAGTTAAAGAAGTAGAAAAACTTGGATTTGACTCTTCTGACGCATTGTATATACCAGATGATTATTTGGATTCACAAAACTTTGTAATTATGAGAACGTGCCATGGTATTGGTGATTGGGGAATCTTATCAGCAATGCCTAGATTATTAAAACAAAAATATCCAAATTGTAAAGTATATTTACCATCTACAAAATTATTACAAGAACTATTCATAAAGACACAGCCTAATTGGAATCCATGGAATAATATTTTTAAAAATGTAGAAGTAATTTTTAATAATAATCCATATATAGATGGTTATATAGATAAATTATCAGGCGAAGTTTTTCATGATCATTATAGAATATATGACGATAATAATCCGAATATTCCATTGGTAGAACAAATATTAAAATTTTGGCAATTTGATATATCTGAATATGAAGATTCTCAGCCTGAATTATATTTTTCAAAAGAAGAACAACAATTAGGTGATCAGATAATTAAAGAGTATGTTAAAAATAAAAAAGAATTTGGGTGTTTGTTAATATCAGATAGATTTGGAACACAATATGGTAAACATGATGAAAAAACATACAAAAATGATCATGAAAAAATATCTAAACTACTTAATAATAATATAATGCCGTATTTTTGTTGGACTTATAAACCTTTAAATGAATTAGGATTTGATTTTGTAGATAGTGTATTAGATGTTCGTAATATAGATTTACGCATTCAACTTTATATCAAATCTAAAGCTAAAATAAATATTGGAAATCAGTGTGGAACTAATCATTGTGTAGTTAGATATTCTGATGTTTATGAAGTACAGCGACAATCAGTATTAGGTCATAATTTTGTAAAAGGGGAAACATACTTATGAATAATAAAATAGTTTATACTTCAATTTTTGGTGGATTTGATGATAGGCAGGAATTAACAGTTCCTAATGATTGGGACTTTAAATGTTTTTCAGAAAATAATAGTTTACCTTTATATGAAGATAGCAATAGAAATGCTAAGAAGTTTAAATTATTACCACATAGATATCTATCTAATTATGAATATAGTATTTGGATAGATGGAAACTTTAGAATTATAGGTGATATTAATGTATTAGTAGATAAATATTTATCAGATTCAAATATAGCTTTTTTTAATCATCAAAACACTACAATTGATTCTAGAAACTGTATATATCAAGAAGCATCTGCAATTTTTCAATTAGGCGAAATTAATATGAAACGAAGTCCAGAAAGGGGTACTAAAAATTATAAAGATAATCCTAATGTAATAAATAAACAGATTCAACGATATTATGCAGATAAATATCCACAAAATAATGGTTTAATTAAAGGTGGTATAATTATACGGCGACATAATGAATCTGATGTTATTAATGCAATGGAAAAATGGTGGAATGAAGTTAAGTATAATAGTAAACGAGATCAATTAAGTTTTAATTATGTTGCATGGAAACAAAATTTAAAATTTAACTATATAGATGGCGATCTTAGAAATAATGAATTTTTTGATCATACAGGACACACAGGAAAAAAATGAAAAATATAGTTTTTATACCATATATAAAAAGAGATCATGCAATCACTAAATCTTCAAGTATAGGACATGCTGGAAGACATAATGGATATGAATATGGCATCGATTCATGGAAAAAATGGTGCGATAAAAATAATTGTGAATTATACGTAATGTCAGATCTTTTATTACCAGAATCTGAAATGTTAATAACATGGCAACGGTGGTATGTATTAGAAATATTAGAACATAATAATATAGATTACGATCAAGTATTAGTAGTAGATGCAGATTCTATAGTTCATCCAGATTGTCCTAATTTCTTTGAATTAACAAATCACAAATTTACCAGCGTATTAACAGATGGCGATTATGAATGGGTGAATAGAGCAATAAGTGGATATTCTAAAATGTTTTTTAATAAAGAATTTTGTATTCCAACATATGAATTTTTTATGACCGGTTTTGTTATAATTAATAAAACACACAAAGAATTTTTTAATAAAGTTATTGAATTTTATAACAAAAACAAAGAACAAATTATAAAATCATATGACACACTATTAACTGGAAGTGATATATCATTGATGAATTGTATGCGGAAAGAATTTAATGTAGAACTAAATTTATTATCAAGAGAATATGGATTAATGGATTTAGCTAGAAAAAATTTATTGTATTTAACAAATAAATGTTGGTGGAAAGATGATTTAACAAATTTATACAATTCAGGTTGGGTTTATCAGTTTAATGCAATACCTGCAAATGAATTAAATAGAGACAGATCATATTGGATGCAACGAATTTACAACGAATTATGGAACAAATAAAAAAAATATTAGTATTAGCTACTGGTTGGCACTTTAGTTCGCATTTTTATGAAAAAATGGCAAAACAGCAAATTCCAGACGGATGGGATATTGATTATTTTTGTATAGCACACAGAATGCCAACTGATAATAATACTATAACAGAAAAAGATAATATAAGATCAGCCGATCCTGTAAATTTTTTACAACAATTAGATAAACTTATGTATGAACAGATTATAACAAAAGATCAAATTGAATCATATGGCTGGAAATTTATGTTAGAAGAAAATACTATAGGAGATATGGAAGTTTTTAATCAATGGAGCAATAAATATGATTATAAACAATATGATATTATTCTTATAACACATGATGACAATTTTATACTATCTGATGAAATTTTCTTGGATATTACAAATATAAATACTAAACTATATAAACCTATAAAACAAACACGAATTAATAGAGATCAGTTTAATATTGAAATAGTAGACAATAAAAATGATTGGTATTTTTTAGATAATGGGTATTCTGAAGATATTCCAAAAGCGTTTACACCGCGTGGATCTTTTAGTTTTTATAAAAAAGAATTAATAGATTTATTACCAGATAATAAATTTAATATGTATGAAGATGGTGGTTTAGGTATTGTTAATAGAAATGGAAAAACTAATAGTGTTGGATATGACGGAATAAAAGCATGGAATACTCACGCAGGTACATTTAGAGACTTTTTATACTCCGGACTAGGAGATTTAGAATTAGTAGAAAAAACTAGATGGTTATCTAATACAAAAAGAGTTAGTAAATATTGTATAGAAGGAGAACGTGGATTAGTTAGCAATAATAACGCAGGAGAAAATTATGTTTCTAATTTGCAAAACTTATTAAAACAACAAAATTGGATATGAAAAAAATAATAGGATTTACTAGTGGGTATTTTGATATTATGCATCCAGGACATGTTATGATGTTAGAAGAATGCACAAGATATTGTGATTTTTTATTAGTTGCAGTTAATGCATATAAAATAAAAACACCTCAGCCTGACGGTCGTTATAAAAATGAACCCATATGGACACCAGAAGAACGTTTATTTATGGTATCATCTTGCAAATATGTAAACAAAGCATTTTTATATGGCGGCGAAGAAGATTTATATAATTATCTAAAACAAAATCAATCAAATATAGATGTTAGAATTATAGGCGCAGATCATAAAGATAAGCCATATACGGGAGATGATTTGGATATATCTGTTATATTCAATAATAGAGATCATGATTATAGCACTACAAATACAATAAAACAAATAATAAAAAAGCGGTCATAATGGATATAGAAATAATATTTGCTGAATTTGGACCTAGAAGTAATGCAAATCAGAATTGGGTTAATTCTATGGGAAGATTAGATCCAACATATAGTACAGTAAAACAATATTTTCCGCATGCTAAATTAACATTATATACAGATCAAACAGATTTGGTAGATCAATATCCAGATATACAAGTAAAACTTATTAATATTGAACAAAGTCCATTTTCAAAAAATAACCCAAGATGGGGTTGGCATTGTTGTGATTACTATCAAGCATATGGGCTACTTAATTCGACTGCAGATATTGCAATTTCTATGGATTCCGATTTATTATTTGTATCAGATCAAATACAAAGTATAATTCCTATAACTAAAAAATTTGGTGTTTGTGTTCCAACTAATGAACGTCAATTGGTAAAAATAGATGCAATACATACTAGAGGAAATGATGGTGATTATCATATTGGAGAAGATGCTAGTAATGGTAATTTATTAACATATGATTTGTGGTGGACAAGTTTTAATACAAAAGATCCACGAGCCAGAAAATGGCTAACTGAATTTTGTAGATTAATGGAAACAAATCCAAGAAGAGCTCCTTTACAAATGTCTAGAGCAGCATGGAATACTGGTGTTTATCCATATTCGATGCCAAAACAATGGGGAGTTGGCGGCGGCTATGTTGGTTGTGGAGATGAAATTATTTTACATGTAGGTCATACCGCGGTACAAGATTATTATTTGGAATCTAGACTATGATTAAACTGATTATATTTGATTTAGATGGTGTTTTAGTAGAAGCTAAAAACATACATTATGATTCGTTAAACAAGGCTCTAGGACTTAACTATCATATAAGCTGGGATGAACATTTATCAATGTATGATGGATTGAAAACAAATGAAAAGTTAAACAAGTTAAGCAACTTAAAAAATTTACCACGAAGCAAACATGAAGAGGTTTGGATTAAAAAACAACAATACACCTTAACAGCTCTTAAAAAATTAAAACGATCACCTCAACTATGTCAATGTATGAGACAGCTTGTTGATGAAGGATATAAGATTGCAGTGTGTTCTAACTCTATTAGAAAGACTGTACTAACAGTGCTATCTAACTTAGGAATAATGGAATATATGGATCTTGTGATATCTAATGAAGATGTAAAGAATTCTAAACCACATCCAGAAATGTATTGGAAAGCCATATCAATGATGAGTTGTTTACCAAATGAAACATTAATTGTTGAAGACTCGCCATATGGTTTACTAGCAGCATCTCGATCTAACTCACATATATTAAGAGTTAAAAATCCAATAGAAGTTATATATGATAATATAAACAAAAAGATAAAAGAAATAGATATGGGAGAATCCACAGACGAACCAAAATGGGTAGATAAAAAGTTAAATGTTCTAATTCCAATGGCTGGTGCTGGAAGCAGATTTCAGAAAGCCGGGTATACATTTCCAAAACCTTTGATTGAAGTAAAAGGTAAACCTATGATACAGCTTGTTGTTGAAAACTTAAACATTGATGCTAATTTCATATTTGTAGTACAAAAAAGTCACAGAGAACAATATAATTTAGATACTTTGTTAAATTTAATTACTCCAAATTGTAAAGTAGTTGAAGTTGATGATATGACAGAAGGAGCAGCATGCACAGCGTTGTTAGCTAAAGACTACATTAATAGCGACGATCCGCTATTCTTTGCTAACTCAGATCAATTTGTAGAATGGGATTCGAATGAATTTATGTATAAGATGAATGAAACTGATGCTGATGGAGGTATTGTGTCGTTTACCGCAACACACCCTAAATGGAGCTTTGCAAAGATTAATGAAAAAGGATTAGTGACTGAGGTAGCTGAAAAGAATCCAATATCAGATATTGCAACTGTAGGATATTACTATTGGAAACATGGCTCAGATTTTGTAAAGTATGCTGAGCAAATGATAGAATCTAACATACGAGTCAATAACGAATTCTATGTTTGTCCAGTTTTTAATCAAGCTATACAAGACAAAAAACAAATAAGAACATTTAATGTAAATAAAATGTGGGGACTAGGAACTCCAGAAGATTTAAAATATTATATAGATAACTATAAATGAAATTGATATCACATAGAGGAAACACAACTGGGCCTACTGAAGAAGAAAATCATCCAGATTATATTGATCATGCAATACAACAGGGGTACGATGTTGAGATTGATATTAGGATAGAGTCTTGGGGTGTTTTTTTCTTAGGACATGATAATCCGGATTATGAAGTTACATTAGAATGGCTAAAAAAACGATCAGACAGCTTATGGTTGCATTGTAAAAATATAGAAGCATTAGGATGGTTTAATGAACAGCCACACAACTTTAAATATTTTTGGCATCAAGACGACAATTATACTATAACATCTAATAGGTTTATTTGGACTTATCCAAATAAATTATTATACTATAATAGTATATGCGTATTACCAGAATTAGGTTATAATGGCAATATTAATGATTGTTATGCAATATGTAGCGATTATATAGACAGATATAAGGATTAATATGAAAATTGCAGTATGTATTTCTGGTCAGCCTAGAAATGTTGAGCGAGGTATTAAAATATTATTACATAATGTTATAGACGAATTTGACGTTTTTGTTCATGCATGGTGGGATAGTAATTCATCTAAAACATTATTCACAAAATCAAATGCAGCTAAATTAAATGACGTAGTTAGCGAACCTATAGACAATACATGGATTGATATGTTATATAAAAAATATAACGTAAAAAAAATAAATTTAGAAAGTCAAGTTGATTTTAAGGTTAGTGAAAATTTATTAAAAAGAAAAACTCGGTATTCAAATGCATTTAATATACATAGCGGAATGTATAGTATATATAAATGCAATGAATTAAAAAAACAATATGAATTAGAAAATAACTTTAAATATGATTGGGTTATTCGAATTCGGTTTGATTTTGGTTTTGATAAATTAATAAAATTCAATGAATACGATAATAATTGTATATATGTTCCAAACGATTGCGAACATAACTATGGATTCAATGACCAATTTGCTATAGGTTCTAGTAAAAATATAGATATTTATTCAGATTTATATCTTAAAATTGATAAAGTTTTAAATTCATATAATAACAATATTAAAACTACAAATTATTGTCCTACTGTTGATTTAGTAGGCCATGAACAATTATTACAACAACACTTAGAAAATAATAATCTATTATATAAGATTACTAATTTTAATAATTTTTTATATCGACATAACGGAAAACCAGATCGGGAAACAGGTTATGAGATTCACTCAATAATAAAGTAAAATATATGGGACAATTAATTAACTTATCAGAAAAATATAATGCTGATAAATACGAACTAGGCTATATGCCACACTATGAATCAAAATTTAATTCATTAAAAGATAGCACAATAAAAATATTAGAAATTGGAATAGCTCTAGGAGATTCACAAAAAATGTGGCTAGAATATTTTCCAAATGCAACAGTATATGGCATGGATAGTTTTTATAGCTCATCACATCCTAGGCACCGACAAGTATGTGAACAATTTACCAAATCAATGCAAACTAATCCATATCGAGATAGATTTATATCATTTGATGGAGATCAAGAAAATGAAACAGATTTAAACGATTTTTTGAGTCAACATGGTAATGACTTTGATATTATAATTGATGATGGTGGACATACTATGAGACAACATCAAATTTCACTTAAAGTTTTATTCAAAGCATTAAAGCCTGGAGGCTTGTATGTTATAGAAGATTTGCATACATGTAGTGGTCAATGGGATATGTTATATGGCCGAAAAACTATAGCAAATGGCGATACAATTACTACTGATTTATTAAAAAGTTTTAAAAATACAAATGAACAACAATATTCAGAAACTAATTATATTGACGAAAATACAATGACATATATAAAAAATAATATTGAATCGTGTAACATCGAAACATGTGTTCATAATTATAAAGATTATAGTTGGCCAACTAGTTTAGCATTTATTCAAAAAAAGTTATAACAAATGAAAATAATAGGTTTTAGTAATGGACATGACGCAGCATATGGTATTTTAGATAACGGATTACCTAGTGTTCATAATGAATTAGAAAGATTTAATCGTGAAAAAGGATGTAAAGGCGATTCTATTAAATTGTTTTTAGAAAACGAAACAATGACTGATTTTACATATCATACAACTCATAGAACTGGAAATATTACAAAATATACTGATTCATTATCTAAAGTAAATAATCGTTGTCCAAAATCTAAAATGTATATTTCAGGACATCATCAAGCTCACGCAGCCAATGCATTTTATACTAGTCCATATAAAAATGCATTAGTAGTAACTATAGACGGAGGAGGCGTTGATTTTTTAAACGGTCAAGAAGTACAATGGAAAGATTTAGACGATCATACAGCTCCCGGTAGTATTGTAACTAGTTTTACTATATGGAATGGTATTGATAATAAAATAGAACCAATACATATGTTTGATCGCGGAAATATTAATATAGGTTTATATTGGGATACCTGTACATATCACATTTTTGGTTTAAATAGAAATCCAGTAAAGCGCGGAGAAGAAGGAACTGTGATGGGGATGGCTGCATTTGGAAATCCAGATAAATATTTAAAATATTTTAGAAATTTAAAAGATGCACGTCTTACTAAAAATTGGGGACCTTATGATATTAATTTTTTAGCTGAAGAAGCAAATAAGAGTGAACAAAATAAATTTGATATTGCTGCTGCATTGCAAAAAGAAACAGAAACAGTATTATACGATATATTAACACCATACATAGAAAAATATAAACCAGAAAATATTTGTTTATCCGGTGGTGTAAGTTTAAATTGTGTTGCTATGGGTAAAATGTTAAATTGGTTTCCTGGTATTAATATTTTCTGTGATCCAATACCTCATGACGCTGGTCTAACAATTGGCTCATGTAGATATATTTGGCATCATATACATGACAATCCTAGAATTTACAATAATCCTAAAAATCATACGCCATATTTGGGACAGACATATAGTAAAGATATAATTGACAATACAATTAATGAATATTCTGATAAACTAGTAATTAACAAAGTAGATGACGAATATGTTATAAATGAAATAATTGATAAAAAAATTATATCTATATTTGGTGGAGGTTCAGAGTCTGGTAAGCGTGCGTTAGGAAATCGTAGTATTTTAGCTGATCCTAGATATCCTGAAATTAAAGATATTGTTAATGAAAAAGTAAAACATCGACAATGGTTCCGGCCATTTGCCCCATCTATATTGCGAGAAGAAGTAACCAATTGGTTTATAAACGATGTAGACAGTCCATATATGAGTTTTGCAATACCATTTAAACCAGACAAAATAAAACAAGTCCCAGCTGTTGTACATCATGATGGAACAGCGAGATTACAAACAGTCAAACAAGAAGATAATCCGTGGTATTATAATTTTATCAAAAAATTTAAAGAAAAAACAGGAGTTCCAATCTTATTGAACACTAGTTTTAATGATAGAGAGCCAATAGTTGAAACTCCAAAACATGCAATTAATTGTTTTTTAAATACAAATATTGATTATCTATATTTTAGAGATCATGGAATTTTATTAAGTAAAAAATAATATGAAAAAAACAGCTGTTATAGTAGAAACAAGAAAACACAAAGCATTAGAATTTGTTTTGAATAATGTTATGACCATTCTTCCACCTGATTGGAATTTGCAAATATTTCACGGATTAAATAATTTACAATATATCAATAATATTATAGAATCTAATAATTTATTAACATCAATCAAAGAAAAAATAAGTTTTACCAATCTTAATATAGAAAGCGTAACACAAGAAGCTTCAAGTGAAATAATGTTATCTGAACAATTTTGGAGTTCGGTTAATGGAGATATTATATTGTATTTTGAGTGTGATTCCATGTTATGTCCAAATTCTAAATACAAAGTAGATGATTTTCTTGATTTTGATTATATTGGAGGTTATTGGGGCAATAAATTATATGATTTAAATGAACAATACCCAGTAGTAATGAATGGTGGAGTTTCAATTAGAAAAAAACAATTTATGCTTGATATTATAAGAAATAAATGGGAACCATATGTAGCAAGCGGAGGAAATACTTGTGAAGACTATTTTGTAAGTGCGTGTATAGAAAAACATCCTACTGTTAAACAGGTTATAACATTTTCTATAGATTGTGGTTATATTGCACCATTAAATATGGAAGCACCATTTGCAATTCATAAACCATGGGGTGTTAATCCAGCAAAAGGACACGGTAGGGCATATGATCAAATAAAACAAGTTTGTAACGAAATTGAAGTATTAAAAAATTTACAAGGAGAATATAATGTATAGATTAGGAGAATCAATGAAATTAGAATATCTTAAAAATAAATTAGGATTTAATCCTGAAACAATTTTAGATATAGGAGCACATACCGGTCAATTTTATGGTTGGGTAAAAAATGTATGGCCAGATTCATTTGTATGGATGCTGGAAGCTAATGATTGTCATTCATACCAATTAAATCAATTAACAATGAATAATGATGATCGATATACTATTGCAGTACTAGGAGATTCAGAACGAGATGTAACATTTTATACAAGATCAGATAAACCTCATACAGAGGGTGCATCATATTATAAAGAATCTGCATATTGGGATATTCCTCAACTAGTATTAGAAATACCAAAAAAACTACAAACATTAGATGTTTTATTTGATGATAATTCTAAATTTGATTTAATAAAAATGGATACTCAGGGATCTGAATTAGATATAATAAAAGGCGGCCTTGGAATATGCAAAAAATCTTCATATATTATATTAGAAGTAGCTGTTACTGAATATAATCTTGGAGCTCCTTTAGAATTAGACGTTATTAATTTTATGGAAAATATTGGCTTTGAAAATATAGCTACAATTGGAGAACATGTAGATGACGACGTAATTCTTCAAAAAGATATATTATTTAAAAATAAGGAAATTAAATGAAAAAACAGTTTTTAGATTTAGGTAAACAGCCTATAGCAAATGGATTTCTATATAAAAGTGAAATTAAAGATGAATTCTTCTTTGATTTACAGGTAGGATTTGATGATGAAACTAAATTAGTAACGCAAATGCTTTATGTAGACGCTCCATTAATGTTTAATGAAAATTATGCATACAGAGGTTCGATGTCTGCTACTATGAGAGATCATTTTAAACAACTAAGCAAATCATTGCCGGCTGATTGTAAAATATTAGAAATTGGAAGTAATGATGGTGTTTTCATAAAAAATTGGAATCCTAAAAATGTTGTAGCAGTAGAACCATGTAAAAACTTTGCAATAGAAACTCAAGATTTAGGTTATACAACATATCCTAATTTTTGGACTACTGATTTGTCAGATACAATAAAAGAAAAACACGGATATCAAGATATTATATTTTCTGCTAATTGTATTTGTCATATTCCAGATCTAGATGATACATTTAAAGCCGTAGAAAATTTACTAACAGATAATGGTGTTTTTATATTTGAAGATCCGTCATTAGCAGGAATGATTAATAATAATTCATATGATCAAATATATGATGAACATCCACATATATTTTCAGTGATTGCATTAGATAATATATTAAAACGAAATGGATTAGAGATAATTCAAGTAGAAAATCTAACAGTACATGGTGGTTCTAATAGGATATATGCTATGAAAAAAGGTAATGGATTAATTGATCCATCTGTAGAAAAGAATAAATCATATGAACGTATATTAGGTTTAGATAAATTTGAAACATTTGTTAGATTTGCAGAAAAAGTAAAACAATCAAAAGAAGATCTGCTAAGATTATTAACTCAATGCAAAGCAGAGAATAAAAAAGTAATAAGTTATGGTGCTACTTCAAAATCAACAACGATATTTAATTATTGTGGTATCGGCACTGATTTAATACAATATATCACAGATACTACTCCAGAGAAACAAGGAAAATTATCTCCAGGCGTGCATATTCCAATTGTTTCACCAGATAATGGATTTGATGACTCTGTCGACTATGCTTATTTAGGTGCATGGAATTTTATTAAAGAAATAACAAAAAAAGAAAATACCTATTTAAATCAAGGTGGCAAGTTTATAACACATGTCCCGGTAGTTCAGGTTGTATAATATGAATTATAGTTTACACCCAATACAATATAATGAAGATGACAGAGCTCAGCGTTATTTAAATGTATTTGAAGAATTAGGTCCTGGGCAAATTAATATTTCATATGTTAATTCTACAGATCATGTAGTAGCATGGCACAAACATAATATACAAATAGATTATTGGTGTTGTATAAAAGGATCTTTCAAGGTAGGTTTAGCAACACACGAAGAAGGAGCTAAATTTGAATATTTATCAGATAAAAATCCTAAAATATTAAAAATACCACCAGGCATATATCATGGATATAAAGCATTAGAACCGGGCTCGATACTAATGTATTATTTAACAGAAAAATATAATCCTGCTGATGAATTACGAGCAAAACCAGGTGATTTTAAAGAAATATGGCAAGCAGAAAACAAATAACAATTAATGATGTTAAATTTTTTAACACTCGAACTATGGTAGAACCAGATGGAAATTTAGTTCCAATTGAGTCTAATCATGATGTTCCGTTTAATATAAAACGAGTTTTTTATGTTTATGGTGTTAAAGATCAAAATGATCGAGGAAAACATGCACATTATAAAACAAAACAAGTTTTAATATGTGTTAATGGAAAAGTAGAAGTTTTAGTTCATGATGGCATTAAAAAACAAAAATATTTATTAGAGTCTCCACAACAAGCATTATACATACCAGAAATGATATGGGATGAACAGGTATATTTAACTTCTGATGCAGTTTTATTAGTATTATCTAACATGAAATATGAACCTTTAGATTATATACATGATTTTGATGAATTTAAAAATATAAAAGGTATATGAATATATTAATAACAGGAGGTTGTGGCCATATCGGATCAGAATTAATTAGATCTAATATTACAACTGAACATAGTATTACCGTTGTAGATAATTTACTAACACAAAGATATTGCTCTTTATTTGATTTACCAAATCCAATTAAATTTGTAGAAAAAGATATTAAAGATTTAACAGTACACGATTTAGCAAATATTGATATAGTTATTCATTTAGCAGCAATAACCAACGCAGCTGGGTCATTTAAAAATAAAGATGTAGTTGAAAAAATAAATTACAATCAAACTAAAGATTTTATAGACAAATGTAAACAATCAAACTGTAAATTTATATTTCCATCTTCTACAAGTGTATATGGAGTAGCTACTGATATTGTTCATGAAAATGATGATAGCTTTTTGAATCCGCAAAGTCCATATGCTGAATCAAAAATACAAATTGAACAATATTTAAAACAACATTGTGATAATTATGTTATATTAAGATTTGGAACTATATTTGGAACTAGCTCTGGAATGAGATTTCATACTGCAGTAAATAAATTTTGTTATGAAGCTTCATTAAATATCCCATTAACAATTTGGAAACAAAATTATGATCAATACCGACCATATTTAGGCCTTAAAGATGCAATAAAATCTATAATGTTTTTTACGAAAAAATACAATGAAACATATTGGAATGAAACATATAACATATTAACTAATAATTGTAAACTAGATGAGATAGTTGAATATATTTCAGAAATAACACCAGTTACATTAAATTTAATTGATACTCCATTATTAAATCAGTTTTCATATCAAGTAAGTGATAAAAAAATAAAAGATATAGGTTTTGAGTCAGACGAAAATATTAGAGATAATATTATACGAACATTACGTAAATTAAAAAATTTAAAATGAAAATATTAGTAACAGGCGGCTCAGGTAAATTAGCTCAAGAAATACTTCACAATACAAATACTCATGAAATAGTTTTATTGTCAAAAGATGTGTTAAATGTATGTTATATTAATGAAATAGAAACTGCAATTAAAACACACCAACCGGATACAATTATTCATGCTGGAGCATTAACTCGGCCTATGATTAAACATATCGAGTCACCTAATATTAGTATTCAGGCTAATATAATAGGAACATCAAATATGGTATTATCATGCATGAAATATAATATTAAATTAGTATATATTTCAACAGATTATGTATATCCATGTACAACTGGTAATTATTCAGAAACAGATGCATTATTTCCAGTTAATGAATATGCGTGGTCAAAATTAGGTGGAGAGTGTGCTGTTAATTTATATAAAAACTCTTTAATATTAAGAATGGCATTATGTCAAAAACCATTTCCTCATCCTAAAGCATTAGCAGATATAAAAAAATCATATATGTATATGGATGATGCTGCAGACATAATAATAAAACTTATTGATAAATTTGGCGTAATAAATGTAGGAGGAGATTCGATGTCTCCATATGAATTTGTAAAAAAAGACAATATTAATATAGAAAAAATATATCTTAAAAATATAACAGATGTTGGTATGGGAAAGGATTCTTCTATGGATATTACAAAAATGAAAAACTTATTAAAATAATCATAAACTATTTGAATATACAATATTTATTTATATATTAAATATAGTAATGAGTTATAATTTTCAAAATCATATTAAGAACAATACATTAGGACCGCATGCTGTATCTGTTATGTATTCTGAATCATCAAAATTTATTTATCTGAAGCCAGGAAGAACTGCAGGAACTTCTATATGGAAACATGCAATGCATTCAGTACATGATAGACATGAAGTTAATAATAACTATTCTAGCAAGTTTTGGAATATTACAGACACTGATAGAGAAAAAAATTATTTTACATTTACGTTTGTTAGAAATCCATATGATAGATTGGTTTCCAATTGGAATGCATTTCGATATAATAAAGAAGGTATGTATGAACACACAACGTTTGACGAATTTATAAAAAATACTACAGGATTAAGTTGGTTAAATAAAAATGGAACTTTAACAAATGAACATTTTTTACCATTACATTATTATACAGAATTTTCAAGAGATAACAGCTTTGTTGATTTTGTAGGTAAATATGAAAATCTACAAGAAGATTGGAATTATATTGCAGATAAATTAAAACTTGATAAACATTTAATTCATATGAATTCAAGACATGGACCTGGAGTTAAAAATTACAGAGATTATTATACAAACGAATTAATAGAAATTGTGTCGACATATTATAAACGAGACTTAGAATTATTTGATTATGAATTTTAAAACAAGGCATTCATTATTTATAGGAAGATATCAACCATTTCATGATGGCCATAGATGGTTAATTGATCAACGGTTAAAATTGGGTAAAAAGATTTGTATAGCTATAATGGATATACATGAAATAGAACCAGAAAAAAATCCATTTACTACTGAGGAAGTTTATGCAAATATAAAAAATAAATTAAAAGACTTAATAGATCAAGGTAAAGTTATTGTTATAATAATACCTCCTATAGATTCTGTAAATTATGGAAGAACTGTTGGGTATGATATAATAGAACACGAACCTCCCATTGATATAAAACAAATATCAGCAACAAATATAAGGAAACAATTAAAATCATGATTCTTATTTCAAATCATTTAACAGAAATGTCTCAGTTTAACTCATTAAATGATGTAGTTATTAGAATAAACATGGCACATGTAAAAAATCAGACTGAACTAGACAAATATCTTAAAGTACCACATGATATATTTCTAGATTATCCAAAAGGCAGAACTAAACCACCTGTACCTACATTACATATACCAGATGCATTAAACGCAATGCAAAAATATAAAAATATTAAATATTTTGCCGTTTCCAATATACAAACTAATTCAGAAACACAAATGATTATTGATACAATACCAAGTCATGTTAGTTTTGTTCCAAAAATAGAAACATGGAAAGGAGTTGTAAATTTAGATACAATCTTAAAAAATAATCCAATTAAATATATTATGTTAGATGCAGAAGATCTATATACTAATGTTTTAAATGATCAAGAATTGTTTTTATATTTAAAAAACAGAGCTCGCGAAGTTTGTAAAAATAACAATGTAAATATTTTAGAATTAAATGGTGTAATTTTTAAAAATGATTAATTTATTTAACATACCAAATTATAATGTAGATACTAGTAAGTTTACACATTATCTACACGGCAACATAGTTAGTGAATTTGAACATAATTTTCGAGAATATGTAGGTGCAAAATATTCATGCACGGTTAATAGTGCTACAAATGCAATATTTTTATCAATGTTAAACAAAAATATTACAGTAAATGTTCCTAGCATGATACCCCCAGTAGTATGTAACGCAGTTTTAACCTCCGGAAATAAAATAAATTTTACTGATGATACTGAATGGGTAGGAGATTCTTATATATTACATGAATTTGAAGATTATAAAATTATAGACTCAGCCCAAAAAGTAGATTTGAATCAATTTAATAAAGAAGCTAATGATGCAGATTTAATGATATTTAGTTTTTATCCTACTAAACCTATAGGAAGCTCGGATGGAGGAATTATTGTTTCCAATGACGAAGAAAAAATTAAATGGTTTAAAGAAGCAACTATGAACGGTATGTCTTATTCTCACAATAATTGGGATAGAAAAATTAAATTTCCAGGTTATAAAATGTATATGAACTCCATTCAATGTTATATTGCTAATGAAAATTTAAAGTTATTAGATTATAAAAAAAGAAAATTAAAGAAAATTAGAGACTTTTATAATAGTGAGTTAGGGTATAATAATACAAGTGATCATTTATATAGAATAAAAGTAAATGATAACAAAAAATTTATAAAATATATGAATGGGAAAGGTATTACATGTGGTATTCATTATGATGCTTTACATGAAAACGAAGTGTATAGTCCTTGGCTAACAGATAATTGTCCTAATTCATCGAAACTATCAAAACAAACTGCTAGTATTCCATTTCATGAAGAATTAACTGATGAACAGATATTATATGTAATTAATAAAATTGAGAAATTTATATGAAAAATATTCTTATTACTGGTTGTAGTTGGGTACAAAAAATGCATAAATACAATACAAATTATGAATATGCATCATTTGGTGGAAGAGGCCTTTGGTATATACAAGATTATTTACAATCTAAAAATTTAAACAATTATGATGGTATTGTAATTCAACTTCCTACTCCTATTAGGGATATAATAAAATCTAACGATACTACACAAAGATTTTATAATTTTATTGAACAAATTAAAACGAATGGAGAGGAAACTGCGGCAACAGAACTACTTAACAAATATAAACAAACTATAATAGAAATAAATAAATTACATGATAATGTTGTATTTTTTTTATATAATGTAGGTGGATATCCGTTAAGGCATCCATATAATTTTAGTGATGATGCAGATAATAACATGTTAACTTTTTTAAAATCTAATAATTTAAAACATTTGTATTTATCATATGAAGGAAAATCCGGATATGGTTTAGACGAAGAAGAATGTTTAGATGAAGAATTTTGGGAATATTATCATAAAAACAATCCTTTAAATGGTACTACAATTTTAAGACGTTATTGGAATATAATTGCTCCAACGAATGTTATAATTAAAGACCCCCATCCAAATAAAACTGCGGATATGGCAGCTTTAAAGTTAATTAATAAATATTTTAAAACGATATGAAAATTTTAAAACAAATATTGAATTTTATAAAGACACGAATTCGTCGCAGAAAATTCAAAAAGAAAATGAAAAAAATGAATGTAAAAGATCCATTTATTTACAAGTAAAATTATGAGAATACTAGGAATTAATTGTCTTAATCACGATGCAGCTGTTTCAGTCATAGACAATGGTAATATTGTATTTGCAGCTCATTCAGAACGATACAGTAGAATTAAAAACGATATGTATCTTAATGATGCTATAATTAATGAAGCGTTGAGTTATGGAAAACCTGATAAAATAGTATATTATGAGCGTCCATGGATAAAAAAATCAAGACAACTATATGCTGGACAATACAGTGAAGTATTTAACCTTAAAAATTTACCTAAAAACTATTTAAATAAATGGTTTAAAGATTATAAAATTGAATATGTTGATCACCATTTAAGTCATGCAGCGGCAGGATATTATACCTCCCCATATAAAGAAGCAGCTATATTAGTAATAGATGGAATTGGAGAATGGGATGTTTTAACAATATGGCATGGTAAGGGTAATAATATTAAAAAAATATATAGTATAAAATATCCACACTCACTTGGATTATTTTATTCAGCTGCAACACAGGCAATTAATTTAAAACCATGTGAAGAAGAATATATACTAATGGGTATGTCTGCGTGGGGTAAAGATAATCATTGGAAACAAATAGAATCTGATTTATTTGATACAACTAAATTATTAAAATTAAACTATAATTTACATAAAGGTTTAGGATCGTATTGTGATAAATGGAAAAATTGGGATGTAGCAGCTAGCACGCAAACGTTAACAGAACATATATTAGATCGAATTATTAATCATACTAAAAAAATATTACCTAATATAGATAGTTTGGTTTATATGGGTGGGTGTGCTTTAAATTGTGTTGCTAATGGAAAAATACTTCCTAAATATTATAATAATACATGGATAATGCCAAACCCAGGAGATGCCGGTTCTTCATTAGGAGCTGCGGCTGCTATATATGGAAAACATATAACATGGAAAACTGCATTTTTAGGATCTAACATTAAAGGCGAGTATCCAGTAAAAACAGCATGCGACTTATTAATTAAAGGAGAAATAATTGGAATAGCTAATGGTCCAGCTGAATTCGGCCCTAGGGCATTAGGTAATCGAAGTTTATTAGCAGATCCGCGAGGTAGTAAAATAAAAGATAAAGTTAACGAAATAAAACGAAGACAAAAATTTAGACCATTTGCTCCAGCAATTATGGAAGAATTTGCTCATGAAATTTTTGATATGCCTATTAATAAAGTTCCATATATGCAATATACAGCAACATGTAAATATCCTGATAAATATCCTGCAATATGTCATGTAGATAACACAAGTAGAGTTCAAACAGTATCTAAAAAAGATAATCCGGGGTTTTATGCTTTATTAAAATTATTTTATGATAAAACAGGTTGTCCAATGTTATTAAATACTAGTTTAAATATTAAAGGACAGCCAATGGTTAACACAAAAAAGGATGCACAGGAATTTGAACAATTTTACAATATAAAAGTTTTATAAATGATTGAAGATGTAAATTTTGTAGCAATGCATAGATATCAAGAAATTGAAAAATTAATGTATAATTTTGTAATTCAACATAAGCCTAATACTATAGTTGAATTAGGACATGGATCTGGAGCAGTTACAGCTGCAATGGCTTTGGCTCTGCAACAAGTGAATCCTATAGGAAAAGTACATAGCTATGACATAATAAGTTCAACTAAATATTATCCATGTTTTGGTTATGAAAAATATGCAACTGAGTCAGCCTATGATAGAATTTTAAAGAGAGGCCTTCGAGATATAATAACATTTACTGAAGGTAATGTGTTTTCAACATATATAGAATCTCCAATTGATTTTGATTTATTATATATAGACATAGATAATACATGGGATAGTTTATATAAAATTCTTATAGAAAATAAATTCATAAACAACAAAATTAAAACTGGATCTAAAATTATAATAGAAGGTGGTAGTCCAAATCATCCAAGAATTAATATTAATACATTAAACGACTTTAATAAAAAATTTAATCAACAAGTTTTTAAAATGAAATACCTTACTGGTTCAGGTAGAACTAGTATAGCAGAAATAACATTATGATAACACAGCCTATTATACATGATCGACATATAGTTAAAAATGCTTTTAATTATATAAAACAACAAAAAATATATGAAAATGTATTTATAAAACCAGAAAATTTAACAATATTAACATGTCGAAATTCTGGAGATATGGATGATAGAATAATACCATCTTTGTCTGGATATAACAAAACTTCAATATTAGAAAGCAGTTTAAACTATTTAGGTATTGACGATTTAGTAATACTTAGAGATGATCGACTTCCATGGAGGAATACATTTAAAATAGAAAATATACATAATTATTTACAATCTGGTGAATGTGAAACTGAATATCTTATGTATTGTGATGCAATAGATGTTATATTTAAAGATGATCCACAAGAAGTCATAAATATATTTAAAACATTTAATTGCGAAATGTTATTTATGTCTACTCATTCTACAGACGGATATAATTGTATGACGGATATAAAACAATGGGCTGATACTATTCCAAACAGTAATAAACGATATATGAATAGCGGAGTATATATAGGTAAAACAAAATTTATAAAAAAGTTTTTTGAAGAAGCTATAAAATATATACAGCCACATGGAGTAACAATGGGCGAATATAAAAATTATTTAAATAGCAATCCTATAAATTATCCAATTGGTTCGCAAGATCAAGATATATTTAGATTTATTCAACCAAAATTTTATCCAGATCTACAGATAGATTATAAAAATTTAATGGCATATCGTAGCTAAATAATTTGGTTAAATGAATAAAAAATATTATTATTAATTATGAAGCGAATATTGATAACTGGCGGATCTGGTACGGTAGGTACTGCGTTTATCAAAAAATATTATGATACATTTAAGTTTTATAATTATAGCAGAAATGAAACTCATATTGCTAAATTAAAACAAAACTATCCATTAGTAGAAAATTTTATAGGAGATGTTTGTGATTTAACAAGATTAATTAATGTATTTGAACAAGTTCAGCCAGATATTGTTATACACGCTGCAGCATTAAAACATGTAAATTTAGCAGAAGAGAATCCTACATCTGCAGTAGAAATAAACGTTAATGGAAGTTATAATGTTATAAAGGCTAGTATTAGAGCCAAGATTCCGTTGACAATTGGAATAAGTACTGATAAAGCATGCGATCCAGATAATATATATGGTTATACAAAGCGTATAATGGAACGTATGTTTATGGAACATAGCAATAAAGAGACAAAATTTGTTTGTACTAGATTTGCCAATGTTGCTAAAAGTAATGGTTCTGTAATTCCCTTTTGGAAAAATTTAGCCAAACAAGATTTACCACTTAAATTAACTTCTACTTCTATGAACAGATTAATGTTTTCAACAGATGCATCAGCTGATTTAATTTTTAAAGCATATCAACAGGCTTATATAGTAAATGAATCTTTTATATTGTCTAATATAATGAAAACAGTAAATATGTTAGATTTAGCTCACGTAATATCAGATAAGTCTCCTAATATAGTAGGTCTTAGACCTGGAGAAAAATTAAATGAAACTCTTATAAGTAAAAAAGAATTACCCTATACTAAAGTAAATGGTAACTATGTATTTATTTTTAATACGCCTCAGTTATCTAAAGATAATCTTAAACACGAACATTCTTCATTAACTGCAGAAAAAATGTCAGCTGACGAACTTAAAAAATTAATTGAATGAAAATAGCATGGTTTACTGAAGGTGGTTGGTCTGGAAAAATTCCTAGAGAATTCAAAGCAATGAGAAATGACTCTGCGTGGATGTGTGTTTTAGATGCAACACATTATCCAATAAATTCTATACATAATATAACTGAAAAATATGATTTAGGAATAGTCACTATACCTAAAAAAAATATAGACATGTTATCACAATATCCCTTAATAGAAAGTTTACGGGCTTGTTGTGATAAAATTGCATATATGCAAGAAGGACCACATTGGTATTTTCAAGATTATTCATTAGATCATCAAATTTGGTTTTTTAATATTTTAATGGAAATGGATTGGTTGTACGTTCATAATAAATCTGATATATCATATTATAAAGGATTAACAGATAAAGAATGTAGATTAATGCCAACATTAATGATTGAAGATTTAATTAATAATTTACCAGTAGTGCAGCGAGAGTCCGTAATGATAGGTGGCAATTTTTGTCATTGGTATGGTGGATTTGATTCATATATGGTAGCACAAGAGTTTGGCACTGGAATTTTTATTCCTAGTATGGGTAGAAAAATTAAAGGTGAAGAAGGGTTGCCTGGGTTGAATCATCTTCCATATATGGATTGGGTTGATTGGATAAAACAACTAAATAAATCTAAATATGGAGTTCATTTAATGAGAACTCATGCAGCTGGAACATTTGCTTTGAATTGTGCATTTTTAGGAATACCATGTATTGGATATGAAGGATTAGATACACAAGAATTATGCCATCCAGAATGTACAGTAAAAGATGGAGATATAATAAAAGCAAAAGAAATAGCAAATAAACTTAGGAAAGACAATAAATTTTATTTATATTGTAGTAATATAGCAAAAGAAAAATATAAAGAACATTATCATGAAAATCAGTTTAATACAACCGTCAAGGAACAACTTAAAATATCTTAAATGGTCTTATAATTCAATAAGAAAAAATCAAGGCAATCACGAAGTAGAAATTTGTGTAGCAGATGATTTTAGTGATAAAGATGGTACTTGGGAATGGTGTCAAGAAAGAATGGAAAAAGATCCTCATTTCAAAGCAATTAGAAACGAAGGACCAACTAGATTAGGTCATACTATATTGTATGATACCTTAGTAAATGAAGTAGCTACAAGTGATATTTGTATGATTTACCATGCAGATATGTACTTATGTCCTGGTGCTTTAGATGCTATTGAAGAACAACTAAAAGAAAAAACAATAGTATCACTTACTAGAATTGAACCACCATTACATCCTGATGGACCAGAAAAAGTATTACAAGATTTTGGGATTGAACCTGAGGAATTTAATGAAGATGAATTACTAGAATTTATTTCTAACGCTCGAATGGCTAAAGAAACAACAGAAGGTATATTTGCACCTTGGGCATTTTGGAAAAAAGACTTTCAGCAAATAGGAGGTCATGATCCTATATTTGCTCCTCAATCAAAAGAAGACACAGATATATTTAATCGGTTTCATTTAAATGGGATTAAGTTTATCCAAACATGGGAAGGATTTGTTTATCATATGACTTGTAGAGGCAGTAGATTTGCAGATGGAGCCCAAC